>Ga0209723_1000100_pt1 | contig 167393 bp, 136 predicted proteins | sample BiotimSIPDNA_2_FD_185750 | JGI IMG/M metagenome (GOLD analysis project Ga0209723, IMG submission 185750) | Anaerobic biogas reactor microbial communites from Washington, USA - Biogas_R2 time_0 SIP DNA (SPAdes) (version 2) | ecosystem: Engineered > Bioreactor > Anaerobic > Unclassified | place...
GTTACTCTTCCTGCAGGCCTCCACGTGAGCGAACATCTCAGCCTGGGTGTGTCGTTGGATTTTTCTCATGATCCAAAGCTACGAACTAAGCTGCCATCAAAAAAGATGGAGTTCGTAGGACGGATACTTTTGGAGGCCTAAAAACCGCACAAAACAGGAAAAAGCACTTGAAATACTGAATGATACTCAAACATACAATAATACACTTGGAAACAGGCAGAAGGCAATGGTCGCAATTGACTGACCGGTATCAGCCAATCTTGTTTCCGGTGAGGATATATTCATACATTATAGCCATATCTTTATCATCAGCTTCTTCATAAGATATTATCAGGGTGCTGCCGTTTATAGTAACTTCACATTGCAGATCAGATTCAAATTCCGTTAGATTGCTGATTACAAGGATGGAATCATTTAATGTCCATGTGAAGCTATGTGATTCACTGTCTTTGTAATATGAACCTGAGCCTCCATCTTCAAAGCGAAAAATGATTTTATTCTTCTCCAGATATTCCGTGTGAGATTCTTTCCTGACCCCTTCCTTGTATATATCTACAGTTAATTCCTGTATTTCCCATTCTCCTGTTAAGGCATTGATCAGGGGACTGTCTTTTTCACAGGATGTTATTGTCATTAGTATAATTAATGACAGGGTAACAGGTATAATATTAAGTTTTTTCATTATTATTATAGTTGATTGCCATTGTTATAATTAACTTTTGCAAAATAGCAAAATATAAATGTCAGGTCAAATAACTACTTTTACCCATTTATGGAAACATTCGTAGCAAAGACCTTATACGGGCTTGAAAATGTCCTTGCTCTGGAATTGAGGGAGTTAGGAGCTTCTGACGTACGACCTTCGAACAGGGCGGTATATTTTGCCGGGAACAGAGAGGTGATGTACAGGGTAAATTATTGTGCCAGAACAGCTGTATCTGTTTTACTTCCTGTAGCTACTTTCTCTATCGGATCAAAAGATGACCTCTATCACGGTGCTTTACGTGTACGCTGGTCAGATTTTTTAGACTCCGGTATGACTTTTTCCATTGTACCGGTTGTCAATTCAAAACTTTTCGGACATACCGCATTTCCCGCCCTTGTCCTGAAAGATGCAATAGCAGATTATTTCAGGAAAAAAACAGGAAAAAGACCGGATGTGGATACTCACAACCCTGATGTTCTGATTAATCTTCATATCAGCAATTCAAAAGTAAATATCTCACTAGATTCTTCTGCAACCCCGTTATTTCAGCGCGGTTACAGAGTGGAGCAGGGGAAGGCACCCATGAATGAAGTCCTGGCAGCAGGAATACTTATGCTCGCAGAATGGAATGCTTCCGTCGATCTTATTGATCCAATGTGTGGTTCAGGTACACTGATCACTGAAGCCGGATTAATAGCAAAGAAAATACCTCCGGGTTTTTTCCGGAGTTCTTTCGGTTTTACAAGATGGAAAGATTTTGATAAGGATATTTTTATAAAGGTTAAGGATGAATCGGATAACAAAATAAAACCATCATCTATACATATCTATGGAAGCGATATATCGAAAACTGCAGTCAGAATAGCAGCAGCCAACCTTAAAAGTGCAGGTCTGAGTGATATTGTGTCTCTTAATGTTGCAGATTTTAAGGATGTTAGACCTCCGGGCATTCAGGGGTGTCTTGTTTCTAACCCTCCGTACGGAAAGAGGATAAGCCCCCCGGAAATACACAGCCTTTACAATATGATCGGTTCTACACTGAAACATAATTTCTCCGGTTATAAGGCATGGATCATTACCTACGGTAAAGAATTCATCAATAATATCGGTCTTAAACCCTGCGCAAAATATGTACTCTTTAACGGTTCTTTGCAATGTATTCTGGCAGGATTCGAATTATATGAAGGAACTAAGAAAAACCTGTCTGACAGGCGGTCATAGCATTTTTGGTGTTTGTCATAATAATACTGCTGATTCATCAAAAAAACCACCCTTTTAGGATAAACCTATATGCAGAAAAGTTATAATTTGGTAACTTCACATTTTTATTATATTTGTTTTGTAATAGAATCCATACCCAAAAAAAAGCTTAAATGGGCTTTAATATAGAGAGTTATTTACCAGACCAGTCGAATAATAATGTTATTCTTTTTTATAAGGGTAACGTGGATTCGGATGTCATTAATCAGATACTTGATAAAGTTGAAGATAAGATGATAATGGTAAATGATCAGTCAAAACTCCGTAAAAAAGTTTATAACGTACTTGTCGAAACCCTCCAGAATCTGTATCATCACGTTGATAAGGTGCCGGAAGATTATGAAGACCAGATGTCTGATAAGTTTGGTATCCTGCTTGTAACAAAAATTGATAACGGATACAAAATAACTACAGGAAATTTTGTCAAATCAATTAATGTCGATAAGCTCAAGGAGAAGATTAATAAAATAAATAAATCCAGTCACGAAGAAATTAAAGAACTTTACAAATTTATATTGAATCATCAGAGGATATCCGCAAAAGGTGGCGGTGGTCTTGGCCTTGTTGATATAGCCAGAAAAACAGGAAATAAACTTCATTATTCTTTCAAAGAATATGATGACCGTTATTCCTTTTTTTTCCTGGATGTTTTAGTAAATAAGGATAATTAACCCCCGGAAATCAGATAACCTTAAATTTTATATAAAATGGAACCGATCAATATTGAAGGAACACCCAAAACACCTACCGTAAGATTTGATGCCAGAGAAGGTGTATTTGAGATCAGAGGACGGTCAATCCCCGAAAATTCAGTAGAGTTTTATAAACCTATTGTTGACTGGCTAGATAATTACAAAGAATCTCCTCTTCAAAAGACGGTTGTAAATATCAGACTGGAGTATTTTAATACCAGTTCATCAAAATGTATCCTTGATGTCTTCAAAAAACTTGAAGCAATACATAAAGCTAAAAATGATGTCGAGGTTAACTGGTATTATGAGGAAGATGATGAAGATATGCTTGAAGCAGGAGAAGATTATGAATCCATTATCAGAGTGCCTTTTAAAATGGTAGAGATAGTAGAATAACTGTTTTCAGATTTTTACAGATCGGTTATCAGGATAAGAAAAAGGGTGTCTTTGAAGGCACCTTTTTCTTATCTGCTAAACATTGTAACATAATTGCTGATGATCCGGTAAGCCCTCTGCCTCATCAATGGTGTTTAAAACATGACAGTCAGATAAGGAATTCAACCATTATCTGTTTTATAATCTATTTCAGCCTGGCGGTTCTTTTTTCTGAATAAGCGTTCTCCCGAATCAAGTAATTTTTTAAGAAGTCTGAAATACAATGCTATATATAGCACAAAGGACATAAGCCATAATACTATGATGTTAACATAGAAGGTGTCTGCTTTATAGCCAAAGAACATTTTTACAGGAGAATAAAAATGTGCCTTTATAAATGGATATGCGGGATCCATAAATACCGGATCAAGCTTTTGTATCAATTCTCCTCTGAATTCAAGAATTTTGACCGTTTCATTTTTATTTGTTACAAACTCCTCCAGAGATTCATTGGAGTGGTCATCCCTTAATTTTAAAAATGCCTTATTGTCAATATTTTGCAGAGATGTTATAAGCGCATCTTTTTTGTTCTTTGCGTTGTTCGAATAAGCAACATAATATTTTCTTATGTACTCCAGCCAATCGAGAGCTTCTTCCACCGTTTCATCTGTTACATATTCAGGCGTCAGCCCCTCAGTATTTTCGAACAGGAGTGCAGGATTAACCTTAGCCAGTTTCCGGAATTCATTATATGCAACTAACAGATTGTTATTAAAATTTTCGCTTCTTGTGTTATCTGCCAGATCATTCTTAACATTCTCCAGATTTCCCTTAACCTCAATATACCAGTAGTCTTTCCGGTATTTTGCCTTGCTCATTGCCTCATCATAAATGTATAATTGCTTTTCATACTGATTATCTTTAAACTGTTTAACAGCAAGAGCCTCGTAACCCCATCTGGCTGAAATAAATTCACCATATAATGGTATGGATGCAGGTGAAGACAGTTTGGGATTGAGTTTTTCAAATTTAACCATCACCCCACTGAGGATTATTTGCGGTATAACCAGAAAAGGGATGAGTATATATATTGTCACTACAGCTTTGAAACTGTCCGAAATCAGCAATCCCATAAGATTGGCTCCTGCCCAGCAAGAAAACAGAACAAGCCAGTACTCAAAAAACATACCTTTTATTCCTGTGATGGCATTACCAATCAGAACAAAAGTAAAAGCCTGGATTGCAGAAATACCAAGTTGGACAAATATTTTGGATATGAGATAACTGTTCCAGCTGAGATTCAGAAAGGCCTCTCTTTTCAGTATCTTCCTGTCTTTAATGATTTCTTCTGCACTTACTGTTAAGCCCATAAATATTGCTATTATCACCGACATGAAGATATATATGGGAAGATTGCTGTTTTCATACAGTGTGTAAGTGGGATTAACAGAACTTTCATCGAAATATCTTATCAGAAATGATAAAGCTGCCGCCAGAACTGGAGCTTCCAGTAGTGTTATCATAAGATATTGAATATCTGATATCTTGGACAGAATATCCCTTTTGATAAAGACGCTGATCTGCTTAAGTGGACCCGGAGTCTTGAAATTTATATCCGGCAGCGTTTTTTCAGGTTCTATAATATCTTCCTTTTTCTCTGATTTGTAGAGACTACTCCAGTCAGAAGGAGACAATCGCCTGGTGTCGGTAGGATGCCCGCTCTCAGTAAAAACACGGGCCTCTACAATATTGAAAATCTGTTCGGGATTGACATTGCCACAAACGTAACATTCACTTTCGTTGTAATTGGCCTGCCCAATCTTCTTTTTAAAGTATTCAATAGATTCGATCGGATTACCGTTATAAATAAGGTACCCTCCGGTGTCCAGGAAAATAAGCTTATCGAACATCTTAAATATATCAGAAGATGGTTGATGGATGACAATGAAAAGAAGCTTGCCTTTACGTGTAAGTTCCTTAAGAAGGTCGAGTATATTCTCAGAATCACGCGATGATAATCCGGAAGTTGGTTCGTCAAGAAACATAATTGCCGGCTCACGTATCAATTCAAGAGATATATTCAGTCTCTTTCTCTGTCCACCGCTAATATTCTTATTCAATGGACTGCCGACTTTCATATCACGTATTTCATATAAACCGAGATTCTTCAGGATAATGTCTACTTTTTCTTTGATTTCATTATCAGAGAGGTCATCAAAACAGAGCTTGGAATTATAATAGAGGTTTTCAAATACAGTCAATTCTTCTATTAAGAGGTCATCCTGCGACACATAACCTATCAGACCCTTTAGTTCATCTTTCTTGTTGTGAATACTAACACCATTGATCAGTACCTCTCCGTCGTTTGGTGGGTTGGTCCCGTTCAGAACACTTAAAAGTGTTGATTTCCCTGCACCGCTTGCCCCCATAATACCAACCATTCTGCCCGATTCTGCCTTGAAACTCATGTGATGAATACCTACTTGTCCCGATTTAAATCTGTATTCAATATTGTTTACCTCATAAACAACTCTTGAAGATTTAAAGACTTCTTTGAGGAACTGCATCGTTACATCCCAGAAATAGACAGGCTTGATCTTATAACCTTTTATTGACGATCCCGGACTGAAAGGGTATACCTTATCTTCCTGAAGAAGCTGACCTTTCATCGATAGCTCCCCCGACCCGGCATAACGGAGATAATAGAGCCTTACTGACGGTAAAAAAAGGATCCATATTTGTCCTTTGAGGTTTTCTTTGTATATGTGCCTGGCTTCCTTTAGATATGAATTCTTCTCTCCGTTGATAAGCAGGAAGTTATGATGATCTGGAAAATCTCTGAAAGGACTTAAAACAAACTTTTCGATTGAATGGAATTCTTCTTCTGTGATATTAAGGCCTTCTGCAAGTGTACTGATAAAACCAAGTTCCAGCTTACTTATCTCATCATCTCCCGATTTGCAAAACTCAAGAGCTTGTATCACAGCAACTATTCTTTGTTCCTGATCAAGTTGTCCCTGTTCATTGATCTCATTACACAGTTTCCTTATCCTGATGGCTATAGCTCCTTCACGGCGTTCTGTACTGCTCTTTTCAAGCTTCTTCCTGGCTTCATTGTAGGCCATGTCATATTTTGAAAGATACTTGTTCGTCAACTCCTGATTCAGAAGCCTCTTCAGAAATGCCTCAACAATACCTCTTCTCTCCAGATCATTCGCATGAGGCTTTGCTATTATGGCAAAGAGTTGTATCAGAGTCTCAAGTATCTTTTCACTCATTTGTCGTCTGAATTTATTTCGATATGAAGGTATAAAATAAATACTTTGATGCAAATTTATTGCAGCAACTGCACTCATCTGCGGTTTCATTACTTGTCAGTTTGGCATGATCAATACCCGGTAATATGCCAATTCGTCTTTATCAGCCTGTTGGCAGATATTTTGATATCACTAAACAAAAATATGTAATACTATGAATCTGAATAATTTCACACTTAAAGCCCAGGAATCATTCCAACAGGCATCGAATATAGCAGAATCAAAAGGACAACAGGCTTTGGAATGTGCTCATTTGCTGAGAGGAATTATCAGCGAGGCAGAAGGTATATGCGAATTTATTTTTGGGAAAATGGGGGTTTCAATACAACCACTGATACGCGATCTGGAAAAACTAATATCTTCTTATCCGAAAGTCACCGGGGCAGAAACCTATATCTCACCCTCAGTCTCTGAGGCAGTAAGAAAAGCAAATAAGTATGCTTCAGAAATGAAAGATAAATTCATTACAACAGAACATCTTATTCTGGGAATATTTGACACCACTAATGATGTGTCTCATGTACTTAAAGATCATGGCGTTACGCTTAAGGCCCTGAAGGCTGCCATAGAAGAGTTGCGTAAAGGCGCAACTGTCGATAGTCAGACGGCAGATGATACTTTCAATTCACTTAACAGATATGCTATAAACCTTAATGAAAGAGCACATTCCGGAAAACTGGATCCCGTTGTGGGAAGAGATGAAGAAATCAGAAGAATACTTCAGATACTGGAACGCCGTACAAAAAATAATCCTTTGATGATTGGTGAACCAGGCGTGGGAAAAACAGCTATAGCTGAAGGTATTGCACACAGGATAGTGAGAGGAGACGTGCCTGAGGATCTAAAATCAAAAATTATATATTCTCTCGACATGGGAGCTCTTATAGCAGGAGCAAAATACCGTGGAGAATATGAAGAGAGACTTAAATCGGTAGTCAACGAGGTTATCAGTGCAAATGGCAATATAGTGCTTTTTATTGACGAGATACACACTTTGGTTGGTTCAGGGAAAACAGACGGGGCAATGGATGCGGCCAATATACTGAAACCCCCGCTGGCCCGGGGAGAATTAAGGGCAATAGGCGCTACAACTCTCAATGAATACCAGAAATATTTCGAGAAAGACAAAGCTCTTGAAAGAAGATTCCAGGTGGTGATGGTCGATGAACCAGATCGTGATGATACAGTATCAATACTGAGAGGTATCCGTGAAAAATATGAGGCCCATCATAAAGTGATTATAAGAGATGAAGCTATTATTGCAGCTGTTGACCTGTCAACCAGATATATCACCGACAGGTTCTTGCCTGATAAGGCCATTGATCTCATTGATGAAGCAGCTGCACGACTAAGACTGGAAATGAATTCCGTTCCGGAAGAAATAGATGAGACAGAGAGGATTATCACCCGGCTTGAAATAGAAAAAGAAGCTGTCAGACGTGATGGAGATAACGAGAAAGAGGAATGTATAGCCCGTGAATTGAGTGAATTACAGTCTAAAAGAAGTGAACTTAAAGCAGCCTGGGCTTCCGAAAAGGAAATGATAGAAAACGTACAGATAAAGAAGGAAGAAGTTGATTCTCTTCGCTTCGAAGCCGAACAGGCCGAACGATCAGGTGATTACGGAAAAGTGGCGGAAATTCGCTACGGTAAGATAATACAACTTGAAAATGAAATAAATGATCTCAAGGAAAAAATTGAAAAGAAAAGATCCGGCGGCTCTCTCATCCGTGAAGAAGTTAAGTCGGAAGATATAGCAGAGATAGTCTCAAAATGGACAGGCATACCTGTCTCGCGTATGCTGGAAAGTGAAAAAGAAAAACTATTGCGTCTGGAGAGCGAATTACATAAAAGAGTAGTGGGACAGGATGAAGCAATAAACGTCGTGGCAGATGCTGTCAGACGATCAAGAGCCGGCTTGCAGGACCAGAAAAGACCCGTAGGATCATTTATATTTATTGGAACCACAGGTGTGGGAAAAACCGAACTGGCAAGAGCTCTCGCGGAATTCCTCTTTAATGACGAAAACCTTATGACAAGGATCGATATGTCGGAATATCAGGAACGACATTCAGTATCGAGACTGATCGGAGCACCTCCCGGATATGTCGGTTATGAAGAGGGAGGTCAACTAACCGAAGCTGTAAGACATAAACCTTATTCTGTAGTACTTCTCGACGAAATAGAAAAAGCTCACCCCGACTTGTTTAACCTTCTCCTTCAGGTTCTCGATGAAGGAAGACTGACTGATAATAAGGGTCGTACAGTGAACTTCAGAAATGTCATTATAATAATGACTTCCAATCTGGGATCTGAAATAATCAGAGACAGAATGGAAAAATGGAATAATCAAATGCCTGAAGAGGAAGAAGAAAAATTGCGCAAAGAGATATTCTCACTTCTGAGACATTCTTTACGTCCTGAATTTCTTAATCGCGTCGATGAAATAGTCATGTTCAAACCTCTTATATTCGAACAAATAATAGAAATAGTGGGAATACAACTTAAAAATGTGAAAAATTTGCTGCAGAATAATAATATTGATCTGGAAATCACTGACGAAGCTATGTTATGGCTGGCTGAAAAAGGCTACGACCCTCAGTCAGGTGCTAGGCCTGTGAAAAGGATCATTCAGAAAGAAATAATTAGTGAATTATCCAGAGAGATTATTGCCGGAAACATCCACAGAGACTCCAGTGTTAAGGTGTCTGTGAAAAACAATAAACTTGTCTTCAGTTAAAGAATAGTTATTGCATTAACCTGATGCAGGTCTCACGATCATCGTGTATTTCCAGTATGGTATTCAGATGAAGAGTCCTGAATACTTCCATTACCTCAGGAGTAATACCGGTGAACTTTATTATACCAAGATTATCTCTTGCTGCCCTGTTTATCTGAAGTAAACAACCATATCCGGTACTGTCAATGTATTTTATATTAGCCAGATCAATAACCACCCTTGAATTGCCGGCTTCAAGGGTCTTAATTATCTGGTTTTTTATTTCATCAACGTTCAGAGCATTGATGTTGTCAGTGTTGAATGTTATAATAACAATCCTGTCCTTACTCTCAATGCTAATCATCAGGTTTTATTTAACCGGCAAATAAGTAAATGATCAAGTTCTTTTACAGCCCCTGCAGTGTCGTTGCCAAACTTGTTGATATAGTTTCCGTACTTTTCAGGATTAAGCCCTTCCTTTGCTTCAAGCTCAAATGTTTTGAGGATAGAAGCAAGTTCGTCCATGCCCATTATGGCTACTGACGACTTTGCTTTATGGGCAAGAAGACCAAGAGAGTAATAATCCTTTTCCGACAGGAGTTGTTGCATCTCATTCTTTATCTCAATAACCTGTTCCCTGAAAATATCTATCAATTCCGATATTACAGTATCATCATCCCCGGATACCGAATCTAGATATTCAGTGTTGATATATTTATATTCCATATTATTAGGAAGATAATATTACGGTTTACAGCCTGCATAGTTGAACAAATATAAAATATTTTTTGGCCAAAATGCTCTATTTTCCTGTATGATGACCCGGTTTTTTTTAAAGAAGTAAATTAGTGTTAATTTTATGATTCGAAAAAAGTAAGATATATGAAGTATAATTTATGCATTTTTGTTTTGTTTATAGTATTCTGTTCTTCACCCTCAGTGGCACAGACAGATGTCCGGATAAAGAAAAGTGAATTCAGAAAAGAAAAAGATGGTTTCAACCAGGCCTGGAAACACATTACCGATGGTGACTCTTTTTTCAGGCTGGGAGGTATATGGTATGCTTATGCCTTTGAAGAATATAAACAGGCAGCTCTATACAATGATCTTAATCCTGACCTGAACTACAAAACAGGAGTGGCGGCCTTGTTATCAGATGAAAAGGATAAAGCCCTCCAATATTTTATTAAAGCCTCAGAACTCACAGATGATTTGCCGGAGGATTACCTTCTGATGACTGGACGTGCCTTACAGTATACGGGTAATTACAGAGAAGCAGCGGAAAAAATTAATTCCTATCTGCTGTCTGAAAGTGAAAAAACAAAAGAAGCAACAGATAAGGCCACCAAATATCTGTCAGAATGTAATAATGCTCTTTCTCTTATGAATGATAGCCTTGAGGTTATGATAGAAAATATGGGTGAAAAGATCAACTCTGTTGCAGATGATTATGCTCAGGTACTTACTGCTGGCCGTGATTCAATGTTTTTTGCCTCTCGCCGGAAAAATTCAAAATCACCCACAATATATAAGGATTCGAAATATGATGAGAATATATTCTTTTCAAAATTACTGTCAGATGAATGGGAACATGCAACCACTGCAGGCGATGAACTGAATACTCAATATTGCGAAGCACCTCTATATATTAATGCCCCGGGCGATGAGCTGTATATATATGCCGGTTATCAGCGCAGAGGAAATATCATGGTTTCAAGGATGAAAAATGGAAAATGGAGTAAACCGGGGAAAGTACCATTCAAAATAAATACAAGAGATTCTGAGACTTCCTTCACTTTTTCTCCTTCAGGTAATGAAATATGGTTTGTCACTGACAAAGGAAAAGATTCGTTTGGAGGGAAAGATATTTATTTTGTCAGACAAACAGGTGAAAATAAATGGTCTGAACCTCAAAATGCAGGCCCTAAAATAAATACCGCATTAGATGAGGAATCTCTCAGGTTCTCTTCAGGTGGCGATACTCTCTGGTTCAGTTCAAAAGGTCATAATAGTGTTGGAGCTTACGACATATTTTATAGTGTAAGAGATTCGGCCGGTATATGGGGAGAAGCTGTGAATTATGGAATACCGGTTAATACTCCATGGGATGAACTGTTCTTTTTCCCACCTGAAAAACAATACGATCATTTTTATTTCAGCTCAAACCGACCAGGCAGCCTTGGCGGAATGGATATCTTCACAGGACGGATCCTTCCTCCTGAACCGGATACCTCTTTTCTTGAAGTAGTACAGGAGCCTCCGGAGCCTGTGTTGCCGGATACAGTGATTGTAAGAGATACTGTGGTAGTAATTAAAGAAATAACCCAGACAGTCCCGGTACCTGAGCCTGCTCCTGAACCTGAAGAAAACATTTTTGTTTATCTTACAGGCCGGATAACTGATTCAGAATCCGGCGATCCCATAATGGCTAAAATTGATCTTATAGATATAATGACAGATATTGTGGTTACAACTACTGCAAGCTCTGATATAGACGGGTCTTACAGGATCAGATTACCAGAAACCAAACCCTGGATGATAGATATACGCGCCGGGGGGTACCTTTCTGAAATGAAAAGGGTTATCATACCCGATAATCTCACAGAAGATTTTATACGCCTCGATGTGCCCGTAATTAAAGTGAAAGTAGGAAAAAAGGTGGTTCTTAATAATATACTATTCGAAACAGGAAAATCTGTGCTTACTCCTGGTTCTTCAGCTGAACTTGACCGGTTGACAGATATTCTGGAAGAAAACGAACATATGAGGATTGAAATATCAGGTCATACTGATAATACTGGCAGTGAATCACTTAACTTCCGCCTGTCGGAAAGCCGGGCTAAAGCTGTGGTTGATTTTCTTGTAAAAAACGGTATCGATATTGCCAGACTTGAATACAGAGGATACGGACCACAGCAGCCAATAGCGGATAACACAACAGCCGAAGGACGATCACGTAACAGAAGAGTGGAATTTAAAATTCTTGAATTCTGAGCAATAGTTTTTTTTTGAAAAAAGGATTTATAAAAAACATATTCATACTAATAATAATTAACCAATGAAAAGCACTCCTTTTACTGAATTTCATAAAATGGCCGGAGCAAAAATGGTAGCTTTTGCCGGATATAATATGCCTGTAGAATACTCAGGAATAAATGATGAACATATTAATGTGAGAAAAGGAGTTGGAGTTTTTGATGTATCACATATGGGAGAATTTTGGGTAAAAGGATCAAATGCCCTGGATTTTCTTCAGTATATTACTTCCAATGATGTGGCTCAGCTTTATGACGGAAAAGTACAATATAGCTGTTTCCCCAACGGCAGAGGAGGTATTGTGGATGATCTTCTGATATACAGGTTTAATGAAGAGAAATATTTACTTGTTGTTAATGCTGCCAATATCGCAAAAGATTGGGACTGGTGCGTACAACATGCCGGGAAGTTTGGATTGAAAGAAGGCAGTGACCTTCTAAATGCTTCTGACAGCATAGCTCAACTCGCCATTCAGGGACCACTTGCTATGAAAACAATACAGAAGCTTACTGATACTCCTGTTGATAAAATGGATTATTACACATTCAAAGAAGTGAGTCTTGCCGGCATCACCGATGCAATATTTTCAACTACAGGTTATACCGGTGCAGGAGGATGTGAAATATATGTAAAGAATGAGGACGGAGAGAAACTTTGGAAAGCGGTTTTTGATGCCGGAAAGGAATTTGAAATAAAGCCAGCCGGACTTGGAGCTCGTGATACCCTGAGACTTGAAATGGGATATTGCCTCTATGGAAATGATATAAACGACAATACTTCTCCCTTAGAAGCAGGACTAGGTTGGATCACAAAATTTGCAGATGAAAAGGATTTTATTGATAAAGACTTTCTGCTGAAACAAAAGAAAGAGGGAGTATCGAAAAAACTTAAGGGATTTGTAATGATTGACAGAGGTATCCCGAGACAACATTATGAAGTAGTCGATTCTAAAGGTAATGTGATAGGAGAAGTGACATCGGGCACTATGTCGCCCATGCTCAGACAGGGAATAGGTATGGCCTATTTGTCGGATAGTCACTGGAAGGCTGATACAGAAATATTTATTCGCATCAGAAATAAGGATCTCAGAGCAAAAGTTGTTATTCCTCCTTTTTATAAATCAGTATAATATCAGAAACTTTTTTTCCTTTCAAAGTTTAATGATCACTTTTGATCATTAAAAAAGATTATTTCTGAAAATTCTTACTTCCATGTTATATTTGTTCCCTGAAAACTGAATAGTGATTCTTCTTAATATTATATAACAAATGAATTACAGAAAACTTGAAACCTGTTTTTCTCCATTACTCTTTGAGCCTGAAAACCATAAGGGTGCAATAGTGGTTATTATTGATATCTTAAGGGCAACATCAGCTATATGTACTGCATTCGGGCACGGAGCAAAATCAATCATTCCGGTCAAAACGACAGAAGAAGCAAAAGAATATAAAAAACAAGGTTATCTTGTTGCAGCAGAAAGAGATGGTTATGTCCTCGATTTTGCAGATTTTGGTAATTCACCTTTCAATTTCACTCGTGATAGGGTAGAAGGCAAAACAATCGTTTACAGTACAACCAATGGGACAGGTATTATTAAACAGGCTTCAGGATCAGGATCTGTAGTAATAGGGTCTTTTCTTAATTTCTCTTCTCTTATAAGATGGATACTGAATAGAGATAGTGATGTTGTCCTTTTTTGTGCAGGATGGAAAGACAGGTTCAATCTTGAGGATACAATATGTGCCGGGGCTTTTGCAGAGAGATTAATGCAGAGCTCCAGATTCGTAACAGACTGCGATTCAACACTCGCAGCTCTTGATTTATGGTCTGTGGCAAAGCCTGATCCTAAATCTTATATTGATAAGGCAGCCCAGAGATCAAGATTGCGCGATAAAGGTCTGGATGATTGTATAGACTTTTGCCTTACAATGGATTATACAGAAAAGATCCCTGTAATCCAAAATGATATTCTTGTTGATAATATTTTATAATTATATAATTTTACTGTTATTTCTTTAACAATTAAGTTCATTTTTTAATTATTTTTGCGAAGCTTAAAACAGATTTTTTACCTTAAATAAATCAAACCATATTATGAAAAAGCACAATTTTTATGCAGGACCTTCAATTTTACCACAGTATACACTTGATAAATCAATTGAGGGAATCAAGGATTTTGCAGGTACCGGATTATCTATTCTTGAGATTTCACACCGGAGTAAAGAATTCATAGCTTGTATGAACGATACTATATCTTTATGCAGGGAATTGTTGGATATTCCTTCCGGTTACCAGGTGGTTTTCCTTGGTGGTGGCGCCAGTACCCAGTTTGCTATGGTCCCTATGAATCTTATGGTTAAAAAATCAGCATATTTAATTACCGGTTCATGGGCCAGTAAAGCTTTCAAGGAAGCTGGTTTCTTCGGTGAAGCTGTTGAGGTTGCTTCTTCTAAAGACAAGAATTTTAATTATATCCCCAAAAACTATAGTGTTCCTTCTGATGCCGATTATTTTCATATAACAACAAATAATACAATATTTGGAACTGAGTTGAAAAAAGAACCGGATGTAGCTGTTCCCCTGGTGGCAGATATGTCTTCCGATATATTCAGTCGCCCGGTTGATGTATCGAAATATGCCGCTATTTATGCCGGTGCCCAGAAGAACCTTGCCCCGGCAGGTGTAACTATGATAATATTAAAAGAAGATCTTCTCGGAAAAGTTGATCGTCCGATACCTTCAATGTTTGACTACAGAACTCATATAAAAGCAGAATCAATGTTCAATACTCCTCCTTGTTTTGCTGTTTATGCAGCCCAACAGACACTGCAATGGTTAAAGGACCTCGGAGGTGTTAGAGTAATGCAGAAAAAAAATGCAGAGAAAGCTGCTATTCTTTATGATGAGATCGACCGCAATAAATTGTTCGTGCCTACAGTAACCGATCCTGAAGACCGTTCCGTAATGAATATCTGTTTTATTATGGCTGATGAGTATAAAGAACTGGAAAAACCTTTTAACGAATTTGCAAAATCAAAAGGTATGATAGGAATAACAGGGCACAGATCTGTTGGTGGCTTCAGAGCCTCAACATACAATGCCCTTCCGAAAGAGAGCGTTCAGGCTTTGGTTCAGGTTATGAAAGAATTTGAGAATAATAATTAAAAAAATTTATCAGGATGAAAATACTTGTAGCAACAGAAAAACCATTTGCACCCCTCGCAGTAAATATGATTCGTGAAGTAACTGAAGCAGCAGGACATGAGCTGGCATTACTGGAAAACTATACAGATGTTGCAGATCTCCTTTCTGAAGTAGCTGATGCAGATGCTCTTATTGTCAGAAGCGACAAGGTTACAGCCCAGGTATTGGATGCTGCCAAAAATCTGAAGATTGTCGTCAGAGCCGGTGCCGGTTATGATAATCTTGACCTTACAGCCTGTTCAGCTAATAATGTAGTAGCAATGAATACCCCGGGCCAAAACTCAAATGCAGTAGCTGAACTGGCATTTGAAATGATGCTATATCAGGCCAGAGGCGGATTTGCAGGAAAAGCTGGTACAGAACTGAGAGGAAAAACCCTCGGATTGATGGCATTCGGAAATGTTGGGAAATATATGGCAAATATTGCAAAAGGATTCGGGATGGATGTCTACGCCTTCGATCCTTTCCTTAGCGGAGAAGCCATTGAAAAAGCCGGAGTAAAAGTATGTAAGACAGTTGATGATCTCTTTTCAAAATGTCAGTACGTATCTCTTCATATACCTGCTAATGATGAAACAAAAAAATCAATAGGCTTTGAACTTCTTAAGAAAATGCCTAAAAATGCTGTATTGATTAATACTGCAAGAAAAGAAGTCATAGATGAAGACGGACTACTTAAAATCTTTGCCGAACGAGGTGATATCAGCTATCTCTCCGATGTCGCCCCCGATTGTAAAAATGAATTCGAAGAAAAATATAAAGACAGATTCATCTTTACTGCAAAAAAGATGGGAGCACAGACCAAAGAAGCGAATATAAATGCCGGAGTAGCAGCTGCAAGGCAAATTGCTGATTACTTTAAGACAGGAAACGAAACGTTCCGGCTTAATAAGTAAAACATAAAACATATTATATGGCTATCGTTAAACCTTTCAGGGGATTGAGACCTCCCCGTGAAGTAGTAAGCTCATTGGCCTGCCTGCCATATGACGTTATGAATACTGAAGAGGCTACAGCTATGGCCCTGGGAAAAGATTGCTCTTTACTACATATCACCAGAGCTGAAATAGATCTGCCCCAGGAAACAGATATTCATTCCGAAGAGGTATATAAAAAATCCTTTGCTAACTTTCTGCTGTGGCAGAAAAAGGGCTGGCTCATCCAGGACAGGAAACCTTCTTATTATATCTACGGACAAACAATGAAGGGCAAAACCCAATATGGTATCGTTGGCTGTGCGGCTGTCGATGATTATCTTAATGGTGTTATTAAAAAACATGAACTCACCAGACCCGATAAAGAACAGGACAGAATGATCCATATACGTACCAACAATGCCAATATGGAACCAGTCTTTTTCGCCTATCAGCCTGTGGAAGAACTAGATCTGATAGTAAATAAAATAATTAGTGAAGAAAAACCTGAATATGATTTTGTGGCAGATGATGGGTTCGGTCATCATTTCTGGGTTGTCAATGACCTTGCCACAGTTAGGAAAATTGAAAAACTTTTTGCTGAAAAAGTGCCTTGTACTTACGTAGCTGATGGCCATCATAGAACTGCTGCTGCCGCCCTTGTAGGAAAAGAAAAGAGAGAAAATAACCCCGGTAATACAGGTAGTGAAGAGTATAATTTCTTTATGGCAGTTCATTTTCCGGCAAATCAGCTTAGAATAATTGACTATAACAGGACAATAAAAGACCTGAACGGGTTGACTTCGTCTGAGTTCATATCTAGACTTGAAAAAAGTTTTTCAGTTAAGGAAAAAGGAACTAAAACATATAAACCCACAAGGCTGCATAACTTCTCAATGTATCTTGACGGAAAATGGTACAGCCTTACAGCTAAGAAAGAAACTTACGATGATAATGACCCTATTGGAGTTCTCGATGTTACAATACTTACCAATGAAATACTCGCACCTGTTCTCGATATACAGGATCTGAGAAGATCAAAACGTATTGATTTTATTGGGGGTATTCGCGGACTGAAAGAATTGAAAAAAAGGGTAGATAGTGGAGATATGAGAGTCGCTTTTGCCCTGTATCCTGTTTCAATGGAACAACTTATTACTATAGCTGACTCAGGAAATATAATGCCACCCAAGACAACCTGGTTCGAACCGAAACTGCGGAGTGGACTGGTGATACATAAACTGGACTAAAATATCCGGGAGAAATTTTGTCTGAGGCCGGGTTAAGTTATTTTTGCCTTTATTAACAGGTAATCTATGTCGGATATTGCCGGAAATATAATTGCTGTAAAAAAACAGATACCCTCACATGTTAAATTGGTAGCTGTTTCGAAACTGAAACCGCCTGAAGATATACGTGAAGCTTATAATTTTGGTCATAAGATATTTGGAGAAAACAGAGTTCATGAACTGACCGGAAAAGCTGTCATTCTTCCCGATGATGTTGAATGGCATTTTATTGGTCATCTGCAAAGCAATAAGGTGAAATTCATTGTCCCTTTTGTACACATGATACAATCCGTTGATTCCTTTAAACTTCTGAAAGTAATCAATAAAGAAGCATATAAAAATAGCAGAGTAATTGATTGCCTTCTGCAGTTTTACATAGCAAAGGAAGAAACGAAATATGGTTTCAGTCCTGAAGAAGCAGCAGAGATGCTGCAGTCAGATGAATTCCGGGAACTAATGAATGTAAGAATTTGCGGTGTCATGGGTATGGCATCCTTTGTTGATGATCAGGAACAGGTAAGAAATGAATTTATTAATCTGAGAAATATCTTTCAAATATTGAAAGATGAATATTTTTCCGGTAATAAGGAATTCAAAGAAATATCTATGGGAATGTCCGGTGATTACAAGATAGCTGTTGAAGAAGGCAGCACCATAATACGGCTGGGAACAATGATCTTTACAAAAATGAGTTAATTTGGAAGCTTATTCCTTTTGTCAAAGTATGATACAAAGAGTTTAAAAACAACATTATTAAATGTCTGCTGTTCTATCGTTGTGGGAGAAACTTACAGAAAACAAATACAGAATTTATTTATTCGGATATTTCATTTCCTTTCTGATAGTTTTAAAGGAAGTCTCGCGGTTGACGCATAATAATTTCCAGATATTTTCTTATGGTTCCCTGGATTTTTGGGCCGGAATCAACCCCTACATTAACTGGGACCATTTATCCCTCCTGCGAGAACCTCTTGACCTATTTCTTTATGGCCCGCTCTTTTCTATTTTATTTACTCCTTTCGCCCTTCTCCCTGAAATGCTCGGACCTTTCCTATGGAATTTATTTACTTATTCTCTCTTTTTTCTTTCTGTCTTCACTCTCCCCTATAAATTCGATTTTTCAGATAAAAAATTTATATTCTTTTTCTCAGCACTGACTCTGGCATGTACTCTCTTGTCGGTTCAATATAACCCGGTTATTGCAGCTTTGTTTCTTTTTTCATTTACTCTCCTTGAGAAAAATAAAGGTTTCTGGGCTGTATTACTGATCCTTCTGTCTGCTTTTACCAAAGTATATGGTATTTTTCAGCTTTCAATGCTTTTATTCTATCCTGAATTCCGGAAAAACATACTGTATGCATTGGCTATAGGTATGGTTATGCTCTTCCTTCCCCTTGTTAATATGTCCTTTCCAGAGCTTTATGACTATTATCTTTCATGGATAATGACAGTAACAAACCATTCCGATGCCTCAAGATTCTACAGTATTTACCGTCCGCTTTGTATTTATTTTAAATCTATCGAACCATATATGGGGTTTATTTCACTTGGGATATTCATGCTTATTTTTTCTTATACACTGCTTAAAATAAAAGCTTTCCGCGAATCATTCCGCCTACGGGCACAGTATCTTGGAATAATAATGAGTTGGATTATCCTGTTCGGTCTTAGTTCGGAACGTCATACTTATGTAATTGCATTGGTTGGCTATGCTATATGGTATCTGAATATTCAAGCAGTTAAGCTTGACAAGATTCTTTTATGGACTAATTTCGTGCTGCTTGGCATAATGCCTGTAGATATTATTTGTCCGCCATTTATTTCATCTCTTATTTTGGGAAAATTACATTTGGGAGTAATAGTATTTGCCATAACATGGTTTATTATGGTATATAAAACGTTTGCCATTCATCTCCGCAAAGAGAATAAGAATTTACAACGTTTTTTATTTACTCCTCAATAGATTATATTTGAAAAGATAAAACACCTAAACCTATTTATATGGAAAGACTTTCTGTAAAATATCTTGGCCTGGGTCTGAAAAGCCCTCTTATTGTAAGCAGCAGCGGACTGACATCAAGTCTCGGTAACCTGAAAGAAGCTGAAGATAGCGGGGCCGGAGCTGTGGTACTTAAGTCATTGTTCGAAGAGCAGATTAACAGACATGTTGGCTTCATGTCATCTGCAACCGGATATCCCGAGGCCGATGATTATCTGGCCGGCTATATTAAATCACATTCTGTTGATGAGTATCTTAATCTTATAAGAAAAGCAAAAGAAATATTAAAAATACCTGTGATACCGAGCATTAACTGTTTTTCATCGGAAGGATGGATTGGTTTTGCAAAAGATATTTCAGAAGCCGGTGCAGATGCTCTTGAGATAAATGTATTTTTTCTTCCTTCCGACAGGAAGAAATCATCTGGCGATTCTGAAAAAGTGTATTTCAACCTTATAGAAAAGCTTAAAAAGACAATAAAAATCCCGATTGCCATAAAGATTGGCTACCGTTTTTCCAATATCCTTTATATGATTGATCAGTTCTATCTGAGAAGAGTAGAAGGTGTGGTAATGTTCAACAGATTTTTTGAGCCGGATATCGACATTAACCAAATAGATGTTGTCCCTGCATCAGTATTCAGTACTGATAGTGAGAGAAGACTGGTGCTTCGCTGTATAGGGATGGCCAGTGCCCAGGATATTAAGATAGATATCTCGGCATCCACAGGGGTTCATAGTGGTTCCGATGCCATCAGATACCTTCTTGCCGGAGCTGATTCTGTTCAGGTCTGCTCAGTACTGTATGATAAGGGAATAGCTTTTCTGAAACAAATGAACGGGCAGATCATAAACTGGATGGATAGAAATAAATTCGAAAGTATTAATGAGTTTAAAGGACGGTTGAATTATAAAAATTATTCTAAACCTTTTCTCTTTGAGAGGACTCAGTTTATGAAGCATTTTGCTTCTCACGAATAGATCTTTTATATCCTTTACCAGCCAATTGTCAAGGATTTGAAGAATACAAGTTCATGCAATGGTTTTATACACACCTGTGACTTGTCAGGATCGTTTAACAGGCACTTGTTCCGAACCTTGCTTATTTTTCCAGTATCGAAATAAGCTCCTGGGTAAGACTGTTTTTTTCATGTGTGAAAGCCAAAGCACTGTTCTGAATAATACTGATGATTTTATCTTTTTGTTCTCTGGAGCTCTTATTAACTGATTCTTCTATCAGTGTAAGACATTCAATGGCAGTGCAATAGTCACCATTAAGGAATATGGCTGTAATATCAGAAAGGTAATCACTGTAATCAAGACCTGATTGCCAGCATGATGAGACCAGCATGCTGATTGTGTCCTGCTTCCATGGCTTACATATTTCTTCAATTATCTCCGGGCACACCGCCTGGTGTTTTATATCATTAAAAAATTCCTGAATAAGTTTTGAAAGAGACTTGTCAATATTTGAGTCATAAAGTTTTACAAGCAGGGAAATAGCACCGGAAAAAGGCTCCTCATCCCTTAGCTTTCTTATCGCCTGATCGATATCAATATTATTCCCCTTTGAGAGGACAGTATCCAGTTCTTTTAGTTTTTTATCTGATTTTATCATGCCGCTTAAATTTTCACAAAGTTAGAAATAGACTCAATAACCTTTTACTCTTTTTGAAAAATTAAATTATTATACTAATTTAGTCGTAGATTTACACTCTACACTTAAATATTTTTATCATGAATAGGAAGTACGGTATTGGTTCAGGTATTTTGTTGTTATTCATGTTTGTCATGATTCTTTTCAGTGCTTGCAGGGGAGGGAAGAAGAGCGGACAGGAAGAATTTACTGTTGATATTGATGACAGAGATGCAATACTGGAAGATATAAGGCAGGCAGAAAAAATTTTTCAGGCATTACCTTCACCTCTGGAGTCGGCTATGCTCATCAAATCTGCCGGAGCAGGATTTGATCAGAAACTGCTTAATCCTGTATCAAATGTAAATAATTATGTTACAAGCAAATCAATGGCTCTTAATCTGGGTATATATACCTGTGACCTGAGTTTTGCCAGTTTGCATGAACAAACCCAGTTGCTTATTGATTACATGGAAGCTGCAAAAAAGATGGCTGACGGTCTGGGAATCCTTGAAGCTATTGAACAGGAAGATATTGATGAACTGGAGGAAAATATTAATAACAGTGATGTAATTATGAGGATCGTTTCTGAAACATTTATGAACTCAAATTCGTATCTTGAAGAAAATGATCAGCCGGCTACTGCTGCTATGGTACTTGCAGGAGGATGGATTGAAGGTCTTTATATCTCAACCCAACTGGTAGATATGGATAATTTCAACAGTAATAAACTTGTAAGCAGAATAATCGACCAGAAACTTTCCATAGACATCCTCCTTAACCTGTTGAGCAGCAGCAAGGGTAATCCTGCAGTTGATGAGCTGATGGTACAGGTTGTTAAACTGAAGAACGTGTTTGATAAGATTAAACTCGATACTAGTCCTGTCAGACCTGAATTTGATCAGGTATCCGAAACAACTGTACTGAAATCAGAGGTTAAAACAGATATGACTCCCGAAGTATTCAGAGAGCTTTCTGAGACGGCTGCTGAAATAAGAAATTCATTTGTTAAATGATATAGCTATGAGAGCATTGAAAATAATACCTGTAATTGTATTTCTGTTATTTGTCTCCTGGGAGTCTTCCAGTGCACAATGTAAAGCTTTTGCTAAAAGAGATTGCCTGCCAAAACTCAGTGGTTATACCCATGACGGGAATTATCATGCAGCTGTACTTGTGGAAGGAGAAGAAGCAGAACTTTACAAGACATTCTATTCAGATATGGATTACAGGGTTGCAATAGTGGGAGATGAAAATCTGCCACCGGTCGAATTCAGAGTCCTTGACGCTAACAAGAATGTTCTCTATACCAATAAAGATAAAAATTATGCCAATACCTGGGATTTTAAACTGGAATCCAGCCAGCAGCTTAAATTAGTTATAAAAGTAACATCTTCAGGTCAGTCGGCCGGCAGTTCACCAGCAAACGGATGCGTGGCAATAATGTTCGGTTTTAAACTGAATAATTGATTATATTAATAATCAGATAGATAGTTGTTGTATAGAAGGGTTAATTCAAAAGTAACCCTTTCTTATTTCAGCTTGTTTTTCATGAAAGAGCCTGTATATGATTCTTTGCATTTAACCAATGCTTCAGGTATACCTTGAAAAACAATATTTCCGCCAGCCTCTCCGCCCTCCGGACCAAGATCAATGATCCAGTCACAACTTTTTATCACTTCCTGATTATGTTCTATAAGAATAACTGAATGACCGTGATCAACTAATGCATTTAACGACTTTAATAATTTGTTGATGTCGTGAAAATGAAGCCCTGTCGTTGGCTCATCAAAAATAAAAAGTATATGACCTTTCTCTCTTTCCTGACTCAGGAAATAAGCAAGCTTTACTCTCTGGCTTTCACCGCCCGAAAGAGTACTTGATGACTGACCCAGTTTGATGTATCCCAGTCCTACATCAGAAAGAGGCTTCAGTTTGTCAATGATCCTGCTTTCTGTTTTGCCATTTTGACTGCCGAAAAAACTGATAGCATCATCAATAGTCATTTCAAGAATATCATAAATATTCTTCCCACGATATTTTACTTCCAGTATTTCTTTCCGGAATCTCATTCCCTTACAAGCTTCACAAGTCAGTTCAACATCAGCCATGAACTGCATTTCCACTCTTATGATACCTTCACCCTGACATTCTTCACAACGACCACCATCTACATTGAAAGAAAAATGTGAAGCTTTATAGTTATTCTGTACAGAAGCCTGTTGCTCTGCAAAGAGTTTTCTTATTTCGTCATATGCCTTTAAATAGGTGACAGGATTTGAACGGCTTGATTTTCCGATAGGATTCTGATCAACCATCTCAACACCTGTAAGAGTGTTTATATCACCAATTATTTCCCTGAATTGCCCGGGTTTTGTATTACTGCCGTTGATCTTTTTGTCCAGACAGGGATATAGAATATCTGATACAAGACTTGATTTGCCCGATCCGCTGACCCCGGTAACGGCAGTGATGACATGCAGGGGAAATTTAATATCAATATTCTTAAGATTATTTTCCCGGGCACCAGTTATCTTTATAAAACTATTCCATTTTCTTCTGATAGGAGGTATAGCAACTTTGAGTCTGCCATTAAGGTATGATGCAGTAAGCGATTTATTTTCAACACTGCTGTCAAGACTGCCCTGGAATACAATTTCTCCCCCCAGCCTGCCAGCCTCCGGTCCCATATCAATGATTAAGTCGGCTGCACGCATTATCTCTTCTTCATGCTCAACAACAATGACCGTATTGCCCATGTCACGTAGATCTTTCAAAACCTTTACCAAAAGGTTTGTATCCCTGGGATGAAGACCAATACTGGGTTCATCTAGTATATACATCGAACCAACAAGATTACTTCCCAGTGCTGTAGCAAGATTTATCCTCTGTGATTCTCCACCGGATAGACTTGAAGATAACCTGTCAAGTGTCAGGTAGGAGAGGCCTACATCAATTATTAACTGAAGCCTTACATCTATCTCCCTGAGTATTCTTTCAGCAATTTTTATATCTGAAAGGTTAAGAGAAATATTTTGAAAATGTTCATAGAGCTTATCTATGGGAAGACTTACCAGTTCCTGTATAGTCTTTCCGGCCACTTTTACAAAGCCGGCTTCTTTTCTCAGTCTTGACCCACCACATTCGGGGCAGATCGTTTTACCCCGGTAACGGCTCAGTAATACCCGGTATTGTATCTTATATTTCTTTTCTTCCAGATGGTCAAAAAAACGATTGAGACCATAGAAATATCGGTTTCCTTTCCAGAGAAGAGCCTTCTGTTCTTCAGTAAGCTGATAGTATGGCTTATGTACAGGAAAACCAAAATGTTCGGCGTTCGAAATAAGCCTCTCTTTCCATTTTTTCATCGTTTCACCTTTCCAGCAAACAATTGCATCTTCATAGACAGAAAGATTCTGGTCGGGAATGACCAGATTGGGATCTATGCCAAGTATTTTGCCATAACCTTCACATAAGGGGCAGGCCCCCAGTGGATTATTAAAACTAAAAAGGTATTCTGAAGGTTCCTCGAATAAAATCCCGTCTTCCTCAAATTTATTGGAGAAACTCTCCCTTCTAATTTTATCATTATTGTATACCAATACCTGACAGTATCCCTTACCCGTCTGAAATGCTGTCTGAGCTGAATCTGCTGCCCGGCTGAAATTATCTGATGAATGACTGATAATAAGCCTGTCAACAACTATGTTTATCTTCTGTCCGGCCTGAAAGATCCCATAATCTTCTATCTCATCAGTTCTTATAATACTACCCTTTAACTCTATTCTGTTAAACCCTTGTTTTTCAAGAAAGATGAAATACTCATTAACGGACATCTTTGCAGGTATCTCACCACATGATGAGATAACAACCTTGGTGCCTTCCGGTAAGGATGCCAGATAATCAACAATGTCGTCAGTAGTATGCTTCCTGACTTCTTTGCCCGATATCGGTGAATAAGTCCTGCCTGTCCTGGAATAAAGAAGCCTCAGATAATCATATATTTCAGTTGAAGTACCTACCGTGGATCGGGGATTACGAGAGCTAACCTTCTGTTCTATTGCAATAGCCGGAGGAATACCGGTAATAAAATCCACATCAGGTTTGTTCATCCTGCCAAGAAATTGTCTTGCATAGGAAGAAAGACTTTCAATATATCGTCTCTGGCCTTCAGCATATATGGTATCGAATGCCAGAGATGATTTCCCCGAACCCGATACTCCGGTTATCACTATCAACTTGTTTCTTGGTATCTTAAGGCTGATATCCTTTAAGTTATGTACCCTGGCACCACGGATTTCTATACTACCGTTCATCTGTCTCTTAAACTGCTATTGTTAAAAAATTGATAAAAAATCAAAAGTACTATTTTAAGATTAAAAAAATTTTGTTTTCTTTGATGTTGTATTCAATAAATAATTAAAGGAGGACTGCCTATAAAACAACTCTACTCTTGTATCTAATAAAAGAATAGAGCTATGAATAGAATGATTCCCGATTATGAACTTATTCAAAGGTTCATTAAGGGTGAGGAGTCCTGCTTTGAGCAACTAATCAACCGTCATAAAAATAAGGTTTTTGCGTATATAAGCTTGTATATACGTGATCAGGCATTGGCAGAAGACCTCTTCCAGGATACTTTTATGAAAGTAATCCAGTCTGTTAAATCAGGAAAATATCAGGATAACGGGAAATTTATTTCCTGGGTAATGCGTATCGCCCATAATCTGATAATAGACCATTTCAGGAGAATTAAACAGATGAACACTGTTTCAAATGATGACTATGATTCTGATCTCTTCAATTCAAAAAAACTTTCGGAAGCAACCATCGAAGACAGTATGATTAAAAAGCAAATCCAGAAAGATATCCGAAGAATGATAAGTGAACTTCCCGATGATCAGAAAGAAGTTGTAGTGTTAAGACATTATGCAGGCCTGAGTTTCAAAGAGATTGCAGAAATAACGGATGTAAGTATTAATACTGCTCTCGGTCGAATGCGATATGCCCTGATAAACATGAGAAAAACAATGGAGGAAAAAAAGATAAGCCTTACTTTGAGCTAGGCAGTCTTTCTTCTTTCTCCTATCTGTTGTCTCCACATAGCATAATAGAGACCTTTTCTCTCTATCAGTTCTTCGTGTCTGCCCATTTCAACTATGCGACCCTTTTCCAGAACATAGATGCGGTCGGCATGCATAATGGTTGACAGCCTGTGTGCTATCATTAACACAATTTGTTTTTTCCCTGCCGATATCTCTCTGAGAGTAGCAGAAATCTCTTCCTCTGCTATGGAATCGAGAGACGATGTGGCTTCGTCAAATATCAGAATATTTGGATTTCGTACCAGTGCCCTGGCTATTGCCAGCCTTTGTTTTTCACCTCCCGATACTTTTTTCCCTCCTTCCCCAAGAACAGTATCAAGACCATCCGGAGAATTTTCGGCAATTTTTAAAGCTGAAGCCTTCTTTAAGGCAGTATATATCTCCTCATCATTAGCATCCGCTTTTACAAAAAGCATGTTTTCCCTTATAGTGCCTGAAAATAACTGGGTATCCTGGGTAACAAAACCTAATTGCCTTCTTAAACGGTTAATACGAATATCTTTTGCAGAAATATCATCATAGAAGATTTCACCCCGGGTAGGTGAATATAACCCTACAAGAAGCTTTACCAGAGTCGATTTGCCACAACCGGAAGGTCCTGCAAAAGCAATTGTCTCTCCTGTTTTTACCCTGAAAGAAAGGTCCTCAATAGCATTATGCCCTGACTTTTCGTAACGAAAACTAACACGTTCAAAACACAAATGTTCTATATTGCCTATTTCAACAGGATCTTCAGGCCTGTATTCAGTTTCTTTCTTCATCAGATCGTTAAATATCTGAAGTGATGCTTCAGCTTCCCGGTATGACATAATTATTGAACCAAGATTCCTTAATGGAAACATTATTCTCGTCGTAATGAACTGCATTGATATGAGCTCACCTGTGGTGAGAAGATTTCTGAAAATTAACCATAACAACATGAAAAGAACAGATTCTTTAATCAATAGAAGTACACTGCTCTGAAAAAAAGAAAGTTTCCTTATCTTCCTTACCTTATTCATTTCAAGATCAAAAATCTTTCTTGTAAATATCTTCAGCCGCTTTATTTCAGGCCAGGTAAGTCCCAGACACTTAATTAGTTCTATGTTTCGTAAGGATTCAGTGATAGCACCTCCCATCTTGTTTGTTTCCTGTATTACCGAGCGCTGCACAGATCTGATTTTTTGACTGAGCATACCTGTCAGACCCCCTAATACAAAAACTCCTGTAAGAAAGACAGGTATGAGAGCCCAGTGCATGGTGACAGCATACCATATAAGAAAAGCCATTCCGACAACCGTTGAGAAAAGAGAACTGATAAATGAACTGATAAAACGTTCATTATCATTTCTTACTTTCTGAAGAACAGATAATATATGGCCGCTGCTTGTTTCTTCAAATTCATGATAAGGGAGACGAAGAGTGTGCTTAAGACCTTCATCAAAAATGGAAAGACCGAACTTCTGGACAACAAGCCTGGTCACATAATCGGTAAAAGCCTGTGCCAGCTTCGCCATAAGAGCTATAAAAACTGCCAGAGCAAGAAGCCTTAAAACACCTGTTGTTAGTGCTTCCTGACTACGCCCGTCAATGTTGACAGTATAATTATCTATTATCTTCCCAAAAATAATTGGATCAATAAGCTCAAGAACCTGAGCTATGGCAGCAAGTAACATTGCAAGCAACAACCAGTTACGTAATGGACTCAGATATTTCCAGATGATTTTCATTTGATTACAGATTATTATTTCGATGATCTGTAATGTAATTATTTTAAGTAAATAAATACAATTTTATGATCATATGTACGTTTGAAAAAATAAACAAAACAATGAAGCCTATGGGATTAACCTCTACACCTTTTCTTTCATATCGTGATATTGATACCACAGGAACTGATCTCTATGACGATGCCTGGGGTTTTTATCCTCAGTTCAGCGATGTGATAGAAACACTTAAAATTCTTAAACCTGCACCGGATAAAGTGGTAATCCGAAGATTGTTTAATAAGCTAAGGCAGGTGAAATAAAAAAAGAGGGTGTCTCTTATGAGACATCCTCTTTTTTTAATGTTTTTGTTCAGGGATGCTTTCCTCCTGATTTAAAAAATATATGGAATGGCAGGCAGCAACACCTGCCGTTTCACTTCTTAACCGGCTCTTACCAAGATGAACAGACTTATACCCATTCCGGAGGGCGAGAGATATCTCATCATTGGTAAAATCACCCTCAGGCCCTATAAGTATAACAGTATCTTCACCCTTTTTATATGTGTCTTTGATACTTTTTCGGTCAATATCATTGCTGCAATGAGCAATCATAAGTGATTCGCTGTTCACATAATTAATAAATTCCTCAAAATTCACGGGCTCCTGTAATAAGGTCAGTCTGGTTTTTAATGATTGCTTCATTGCCGAGATGATCAATCCCTTTATCCTTTCACTTTTTATTCCGGGTTTCTCTGTACGCGAGCAAATAACAGGAGTTATCTCATCAACTCCAATCTCGACGCTTTTTTCAATAAACCATTCAAACCTTTCCATATTCTTCAATGGAGAAATCGCAATGTGAAGAGAATAATCCCTTTTCTCAAAATCATTTGTTACAGAAGTAATTTCTATGATACACCTCCGGGAATCAGGTTCTTGAATCACGCCTTCAAATAAAGAGCCTCTCCCATCAATAAGGTTTACAATAGTCCCCTTTTTCATCCTTAATACCTTTACACAGTGCCTGGACTCTTTTTCATCAAGAGAATAGTATTTATCAGTAATATCAGGAGCAAAAAAAATGTGCATCGATAAGAAGAAAGATTAAGATAAATATTATTGAACCAGTCTGTCGAGATTTAAAACTTCATCCTCCGGCAGATCGTTATTTGTCATTCTCATTATGAATCTGTTTATTCTGTCTTCAGCAGAGAGCATATAGGAATAAGGTTTGCGTGAAGATGAATCGGGATGTTTCCTGGCCCTGGACCGGATGCTTCCAAGCAGTATGTTGTAATTGCTGTTGCCTGAATAGCTCATCATATTACCCCTTACATAGGAGAAATAGTAAAATGTTGATTCACTTGCCTGAAGATATATATCAAACATGTCGCCTGATCTGCGGCGCTGAATCTCAACCATTCCGTCAACGTACACATTCAATGGCTGTTCTCCAATATAGCCTATTCCAATTTTTCCTTTTGATCTGAACGAGGACGTGGCTTCATTCCAATAAAGGGTCACATCATTGAGGAGAATTTCAAAATTAAACTCCTTTGGAAGATCGCCGGAACCTCCAAAAAGATCGAGCTGTTCTTTTACTTTCATGGCAGCTTCAATACCTATGAGATCTTCCATCCCGTTTTTATAGGTCTGATTGTTGAGATTAACTGTTTTTAGTGATGGCATAAGCCTTATCTCATCACTCATTATTTTAAGGGCATCAGATGAAAAATGGAAATCGAATCCAAGCATGGTTTTTATTTCTATTTTACTGGAGTCCATCTTATGGGAAAAGCTACCACCCCCCGTCAGATTCACAAAATCAAAAGAAGTCCCCAGATTTATCCTGCCTTCACCTGATAATGTACAATTAATATTGTCATATGCTATCATGTTACCTGAAAGACCTGGGTCTGCAATTTTTTCCAGGGATGCAATAAGATACCTGTTTTTTACTTTATCATAGTAAAGATACCCCTGTGAGTTAACCAGTGCGACATCGGACCATGATTTTTGTGGAGAGAGGAAGGCTGGATAAATATGCACTGAATCGATATTTATAAATGATCCTGTGAAAAGAAGATTATCATTTATATCGCGTGGTTTTTCACTAACGGGTATCATAACTCTTTCAGGATCAATTTCTGCCTTAAACTGAACAGGATAAGTCCGGAATGTATTACAGTTGTTTACTATTCCCGCAGCGCCGGAAAAAAGCAGACTGTCTTTATCAGCATAGAGATTGACATCCCCGGAAAATGAAAATGCCGGACTAAGTCTGAATCCCTGGTTTTCAGGGATGAATCCCCGTGCACTGGTAGCCATTGATTCCACAGTTATATCAGAGATATTAATACCCTGTATCTCTTTATTTTCGTCGATATAATCGTAAATGCCACTGCCGCTGTATTTTTTTGTTGATTCGATATCTACTTTTGCAGAGTGTAATATATGTTTTTTGTTAACAGCGATCAGGGCATTCTGTAACTGGTCTATACGGCCCCTGCGATTAATCATCATTTTCCCTTTATCCGGTTGAATGAGGGCATCAGCTATATGTATATAGTTAATATTCTCAGCTTCAATATATTCCTGGTCAACATGGTAGCTTGCCCTGGACGATGAGAAGGAAATGGTGTCGTCAATAACGTTGGTTGCGTAGAAAGTTGGTTTCTCCAGCTGTGCAGGGTCTTGTGCGAGCAATTCTTCACGAGTGAGAAGTTCTGATCCCGATTTCCCTGCCTGTTCCATTGAAAGAATTCTTGTTCCCTGATTATATGTAAAATCGGTCATTGTGCATATATATTGAATCTCAGGGAATTTAACCATTGATGTGTCGGTGTTAAGATGAAACCTTGTTTCCATCAGATCGAAGTTTATTTCCATCTGGGTATCTTCTGCTATAAAGGCATAACCACTGGTGGAGGGAGATTTGAAATTATAATCACAGGAGTCGGCTGTAATCGAATTAGAGCTGAAACTGTATGTGTTTGATGTCACTCGTGAGTCGGTAGTGTTAATTATACCTCCTCCCTTAACACCGGAAGGGGTAATAACAAGGTTCCCGTCCAAAGTTGTGCCATTATCGAACATATTGAAAGAATTGTCCATACTGTTTACAGCATACAGTTCATCATCGGGAATCAACCATCTTATAGCAACTTCCCTGCTTGAAAGGATGGGATACAATCCGGTAGTATCCCTGTCCATGTTGAATTGTGATGCCTGAGTTATAAGAGAGTCAGGATAGATCTTCATGTTCTCGGCAACTATAGTGGAAGTCAGATGCTTCAACGTACCTGTAGCCAGAAGTCCCTGATTGCTCATACTGAAAGTATTGTATAACTTTCCCTTATCTCCGTAGATATCAATGCCTTCTTCCGGGATGATTACATTAATGCCAAGAGAATTGTTTTGCTGGATAGTCATATATTGGCGGGTCGGTTTAAAAATATTCCCGGCAAAAAACTCTCCTGACAGCTCAACGTCATCAATTGTGAAGTGATCAATATTTTCGTATGTAAAAGGATCAATGATGAAATAGAAATCTTCTTTTGGATATATGTTTTCAAGTCCCGGAATATCGTCAAAGAAGATATATGAACTTTCCAGAGCATTGATTATTGGGTATTGTTTAAGACTTCTGAGACCTGATTTATTGTTCGGATCATCAATATAAAGTTCAGCAGATGCAAGTTGGATTATATTTCCGATATTCCTTATTAGAGGGTTGCCATAAATGTCTTTATTTTCTGTTTCCACAGCAAGACGTATTGAATCAATTTCTGCCAGGTTTATTTTAAAGGTATCGTAATTAAATGCAAAATCATGTCCGAAGAAAGTCATAAGTCCGGCTTCAATCACTCCATCAAAACGTATACTTCTGTTATTGCCAATAACTAACTGACGATCATAGGGGTAAAAAGCTACTCTCTGTGAATCGGACAGATAAACACGTGAGACTCCGTTAATTTTAAGATCAAAGCTCTTAAGATCCAGTATGGCATTGTCAAGCGGAGCTTTTGTCTCACTGTAAATTCTGATTACATCGTAGTCCTGTTTTTTACTGAAGGAGTTTAGATAGTCGTCAACTTTTGGTTTGAGTGTAATTTCATTGAATTTACGGTCATAGAAAACAAAACCTTTATTAGCCATATCGATACACAAACCTGTAACAGCGTCAACAGGTTTGTTCAGCCATCTTGCAAATTCTTCAACAGGGAATGTAGTTGAATAATAATATTCGGCGAAATTTTTGAACCTGACCAATGGATGATAATCATCAATACCTGCCAGTTTCATGAAATAATCTGCATTAAAGAATGACACAGATTCAAATTCAGCTTGTCCCAAAGCAGCTCCTTTTGCTCTGGAAAGAAGTACTTTGGACTCTTTCATATTCCATGATAGGAGTTCGAAATACATGTCGAGCCTGTGAAATGAATCAAAATACGGGCTTTTTGAAACAGGATTATTTGCCCTGAAAAGGTTTACCTGTTGTTCTGAAGCGTTGAAAGAAAAACCCAGGTTTGAGTGAAAGATCGAATCTTTATCAAGATAGAGTGACATTGATACTTCTCCACTGGCCAGTCCGTCTCTTGTAAAAAGAAATTCTCCGGATCTTATTCTGAGATAGAGAGTGTCATTTCTGTGAAATGTCAGTTCAGCTGATAAGTTTTCTCCACCACTGCCTTTGACCGTTGAGCCTTCAAAAGCCAATCCTCCTGTGTAATTTATCCCTTCGTAGATATTTTCCAGTCTGAAACTTTTCGTGTAGGTTTCAAAGCGGGGATAATTAGCTCTGGCAGGATTGGTGATTGGTACCGTTTGCTCAGAAAGAAAACCTTCAATAGGCGTTTCAAAATATGTTTTGTGAGTTAACAATACCGAATCGGCTGTGAAACTGTTTTTTGCAGTGTTAATGAAGAAATTTCCAAGATCAGCATATACTTCATCAGCTGAATAGCCGGCCTTTTCCCAGGTGACTCTCCCGCTGGTTCCATGAAATTGCTGGAACTCAGGATAATAAGTTCCTGATACATTGTATATCTCGCTACTGTCTTTCTGTGAATAACAGGTAAGGGTGGCATTGTTAATTATTGCTTTAAATACTGTGTCATGAAGGAAACTGAGTTTGCTGTTTTTTACTTTCCATTGCATTCCGGATATATCAGAAATAATATTGTCAGTGATCATTAAACCGGTATTTTTTATATACCTGTCTATATTCTCAGAAGGATATCTGGGGTCAAATACTATTTCACTTAAACCCGTAAGCCAATTGCTTAAGAACTTCGGATCAGTTTTCCATTCGATGAATTTATTCAGAGTTATCACGAAATTGTTAAAATGGGGAACAGGTCTCATAAAACGGCCATAAAGCTGACTTATAATGTCAATTATCTTTACTTTGTTTTCTTTATTGTAAACAGTGCTGTCCCATTTGACCAGAAAAGCTTCAAGACTTGCCTTTTGTTCATCATTGAGGTTTGGCCCCATAAAGCTGGTGAGTTCCGTCCGGAACTCAGAGAAATCACCTGAAAAAGGTGATTTGACCTGAGCCAGCAGATCGCCCCCGGAAAATACCAGGAAAACCAGAAAGAGCAAGGTGTATTTCTTAAGCATATTTTAGTTTTTTTCCACCCTTTTAATTACCCTGACAGTTCCTTATCCTGCTTCAACAATAGCTACGAAATCATCTTGTTTCAATGAAGCACCTCCTATAAGACCACCGTCAACATCAGGATTGGAGAATATCTCAGCTGCATTTGAAGGTTTGCAGCTGCCCCCATATAAAATCGTCATATTATCCGATACAGAATTACCGTATTTATCTCTGACAAGACTCCTGATGTGTTTATGCATCTCCTGAGCCTGTTCAGGAGTAGCCGTTAGTCCTGTACCTATTGCCCATACCGGTTCATAGGCAATAATAATTTTCTCCATTTTCTCAGCATCCAGATTGAAGAGTCCTTCCTCCAGCTGACATTTTACTATATTGAAATGTACTCCCGCTTCTCTTTCATCCTTAACTTCACCACAGCAGAAAATTACATTTAAGCCTGTGTCCAGAGCTATTCCGGTTTTCTTGCTCAGCATATCATTATCTTCATGGTAATAACTACGTCGTTCAGAATGACCGATAATGACATATTCAGCACCAGTGCTTTTTATCATTGATGCAGACACTTCTCCTGTAAAAGCACCGGAAACCTCTGAAGCACAGTTTTGTGCTCCCAGTTTAATGCTGCCTCCTTTTATAATATCAGAAACTCCCGTAAGATGGATGAAAGGAGTACATATTATAACCTCTGTTTTTCCCGATGGGGTATTCCTGAAATACTGATCCAATGATCTGGCTAAAGAAAGCCCCTCTTCAAGATCCATGTTCATTTTCCAGTTACCGGCCACAATAGTCTTTCTCATAAGTCTTTTCTTTAAAATTAGTTATTTTATTATCTTTTTATAATTTGTCCAATTCTTTCGGGTGAAGGTATATTAGCCCATGACCACTTATCAATAATTGTACCTTCTTTTAAGAGCATATAGCCCGGATTAGATCTTATCATCGTTTTTAGTGTTGTTTCATCAGCCTGACAGTAGATCATTTCCTTATTGTATTTATTGATTTCTTCTGTAACTGAAGCAGTAACAACATAGAAATCAATACCTTCCTTTTTACAGTAATTACCCAGTTCAAATCCCTTGATGAGATTATCACTTTCAGCTTCCTGAAGTTTAGTTGAAATCATGAGTATTAAAGGTTTTTTTGAACTGAGAATATGTTCGGTAATATTTTCATTTTTTATGGTGCTTATAACGAAATCGTGAATAGGAGGCTGGTATCCCTTCGACACGAGAATGGATTTCTGATCAATAAATTTCCATGTTGTATCGTCGGAAGGATAATTATCGAGGGTGAATTCCTGTCTTTTCCCGTTTTTTTCGTATATGAATGTTGTTTCGTATCTGTCAAAGGAACTTCCTTCCGGAACTACCATTTTATCAGGTATATAAGTGCCTTTTTTATAGGGCAGGAAGTCTATGGCAGGAAGATGCCTGAGATTATAAAGAATAAATACTATGATCAGGATTGTACTCAATAGTATTATAATCATTTCTTTTCTGAAACCGTTGAAAGATATATGTTCGTGGCGTTTGATGAAGAGAAACAGGACCGGAATCAGAAGGATGATATTTTTAGCGAAGGTTTGCCAGTTGGTAAGGTGTATGGCATCTCCGAAACATCCACAATCAGAGACCGGATTTGTAAGTGCAAGGAAAAGAGTAAGTGGTGTGAATAATATCATCATAATTGCGACGAGCCAGATGCCGGTTCTCTGGCGTACATTGAACAATACTGATATTCCTGCAGTAAACTCCAAAGTGCATAAGGCCACAGTGAAGAACAGACTATATTCTTTCAGAAATTCCAGATTAAAGGCAGTGAAATAATCCTGAAATTTGTAGGTTGTCCCAAGAGGATCTACCGCTTTTACTGTACCCGAGAAGATAAATACAACACCTGTTATTATTCTGCTTATGTATTTCAGCATAGTCATTTCAGAGCAGCCCTCTTTCTGTTATTAATTCAGTAATCATTGAAGATATTTTTTCCGGACTTAGCATTTTCCCTTTCCCGTTTTTGCAATCAATAACACAGAGTTGTTTATCCGTTTTTGAAACTTTCACATACATATCCCTGACTTTTTTCTGGAAAGCTAAAGAGTCCTCGTGAATATCTTTTGTGCCGTTAAGGTAATTACGGTCTTCTCCTGACCGTGAAGAAGAGAGTTTATCTTCAGTGAAGGAAAAAGGAACGTCCAGAAAAACACTAAGGTCAGGGCGTGGTATGGCAAAATGACGGAACTCAAGATCGTTTATCCATTTATACAAATCTTCTTGATCTTTTTCTTTGTCAAGTTTTGCACACTGATAGGCAATATTGGAGTAAGTGTATCTGTCAAGGAGAACCATCTTGCCTTTTTTAAGCCATTTTTTTATTGTTTCTGAAGCATCTTTCCTGTCGCCGGCATAAAGCATGGCAACCAGCCATGGGTCTACCTGATCAAGAGCTCCAAATTCTCCTCTGAGAAAACGGGCTATCAGTTCTCCAAAAAACGGAGCATTCGTACGGGGAAAATGAAGATATTCACAATCGTATCCCTTTTCCGACAAATAATGCCTTAATAATGCTATCTGAGTTGATTTTCCTGATCCGTCTATGCCTTCAATGACAATTAGCTTCATCCTTAATAATTACTTTATGTGCAAATGTAATAAGCCCGTCCCAAAGTTTAAAACGAAAGAAATGCATAATTGTGATTACTTTTAAGCACTTATCAACCTCTTTCACTTTTCAGGCTGGAAAAAACCTGTTATTATATTATATTATATGCATCCATGGATAAATTATTTAATAATACATACTATCCTTCCCACTGTTTTTGATAAATTCATTAATTTCGGCAATTATTATTTGAAGCTTGAAAGATAAACCCAGATATATTAATGCGGGAGGCAGACTTCTTGACCTCAGTAGTCCGAGAGTGATGGGAATACTGAATGTTACTCCTGATTCCTTTTATAGTGGCAGTCGTGTTATGGCTGAGAATGAGATTGTTAAGAAAGCCTTTCAGATGTCAGAAGAAGGAGCGGATATTATTGATGTGGGAGGTTATTCCTCACGGCCCTATGCTGATCAAGTGACGGCAGAGGAGGAGAAGAGAAGGGTGTTAAAGGCAATAAAAATAATTAAACGTGAACTGCCCGGTATAATAATTTCAGTTGATACTTTCAGGTCTGAAATTGCCAGAGAAGCTGTATCCGTTTGCGGGGCAGATATGATCAATGATATATCAGCTGGCAATATGGATGAAGAGATGTTTAATCTCATTGAAGAGCTCAATGTCCCTTATGTCCTTATGCACATGCAGGGTACCCCAGTAACTATGCAGGAAAATCCGTTTTATGAGGATGTTGTTGCAGATATATTGAAACAAATGAGTCATAAGATAGTCAGACTTAAGTCTGCCGGCGTGAAGGATGTAATATTTGACCCGGGTTTTGGCTTTGGAAAGACAATTAAACATAACTTTGAATTGCTGAGAAGATTAAATGAGTTTGAAATAACTGATCTGCCTTTAATGGTTGGAGTGTCAAGAAAATCAATGATCTGGAAGACTCTTTCGATAACACCCGGCGAGGCTCTTAACGGGACTGTCGTTCTGAATACTGTAGCTTTGCTTAACGGAGCTGATATTCTCAGAGTTCATGACGTTAAAGAAGCAGTTGAGGCAGTAAAACTTGTAAATGAATTAAAAAAAAGCTGATATTTACAGCATATATAAGTACAATAAACAATGCTAGTACCGGTTACCTTCCTTGATGTTCTTGATATTTTAATAGTTGCTTTTATTTTGTATCAACTGTATAAAATAATCAAAGGCACTTCTGCTGTCAGTATCTTTATTGCTGTATTCTTTTTGTACCTGTTCTGGCTTATAGTGAAGGCATTGAATATGCAATTGGTTAGTTCGTTGCTTGGTCAGGTGATGGGTGTTGGAGTTATTGCTCTTATAGTTGTTTTTCAACAGGAAGTGAGACGCTTTCTTCTTGTTATTGGAAACAGATACATACAGAATACAAAATATTCACTCAAGAAATTTTTTAATTCAGGCACAGAAGAACAACCGGCACTGGCTATTGCCGATGAACTGGTCAGAGCATCAGAGTCGATGGCCCGTAAGAAAATTGGTGCACTGATTGTGATAAGTCGCGAAAGTAAACTCACAATGTATTCTGACGGAGGAGAACTAATTAGGGCCCAGATAAGTGCTGAATTACTGGAAACGATTTTTTTTAAAAATACTCCTTTACACGATGGAGCAGTAATAATTGAAGATAATTTGATTATGGCAGCACGATGTCCGCTGCCTGTTACTGACCAACTGGTACTCTTACCCCACCTTGGGATGAGACACAGGGCAGCAATAGGAATGTCTGAACAGACAGATGCTCTGGTAATTGTTATTTCAGAAGAAACAGGCCGTATATCAGTGGCTGATTCCGGAGAACTGAGAGAAAATGTCAAAGCAGATGAACTGAAAAATATTCTCCTGATGGAAAAAGTATGGTGAGAATAATGTGGGTTTTGAGAATAAGAAATACTTTCTCTATAGAAATTATATAATCGGATACTAGAACTCTTCCAAAAGTGATACGACAAGATTTTCAAGCTCTTCTTCGGTACTTTTTTTACCTGCCCTGGCAAAATTCCTGGAAATTATTTCTTTTTTTCCGGGAAAGAGTTTTATAAGTGATCTTCGCGTTAGTTGTACCTGATAAAATACTCCTCCAGGTCCTTCAATGAAATATTTGTTTTCCGGACGGTATTCATCAAATCGACGGTCAATGGTGTAGGGACCTTTATATTCTGCCTGAATAAATAATTTATCTGGTACCTTGATGAACTGATTTGGACTATCTTTTAAAACCTGGTAGAATTTATCCTCTTTCATGGTCTTTTCAAAGCTGATCTCACCTGTGGTTCTGAAGATTATATCTCCTCTGTCTGTGCTTATTATCAGTTCTTTAATATTATCTGAAGATAATTCCATAAGTACACCTGTTCGGGGATGGAGAAACAGCACATTATTATTCACTATATCCAGATCACTCAAAAACTGAATGTATTTTTCATCTCCCCGGGGAAGCATAAGAGAAGCAAATAGCGTATCGAAAAGTCTCGGACTCCCTTGTACTCCTTCATATCTGTTATCAAAACTGACAGCTCCCGCTGAGCTTGGATTAAGACTCCCGATAGCGCGCAGATTGAGGTCGCCATTGATGCCACCCTGATAGGTGCTTGCTGATTGTGGAAATACAAGACAACAGGGAAAAAACAATACAATGAAAAGAATAATACTTCTCATCAGTCTGAAATATTTATTCACTATAAAAGGGTTGTGTTCTGACATATACTTAAAATAAATTGGATGGTTACGAAATCCCCTAAAAATAGTCTTGTCCGTTTTGTCTGTTATATAACGTTATCATTATGTCAAAGCTAACAAAAATATCCTCTTAACTTGTATACGTTGAGACATATTCCGCATAATCTTTAATGCATATTGATCATTGTTTGTTACTTCATACAATAAAAAATCAAGGATAGAAAAGATTTATTTAAATTCTGTCTTTTGTTCTTACTTCATTTGCCAGCCACATTTCACAATTATTGTTTTTTTCTTATATTGTGATCCTGAATAAATAATTAATCAACAAGGTTTATACAAGTATAATCTTAATATTTTAAATCATTTACAAATGCAAAACTTATTCTCAAAAATCATGGTAGTGACTGTTTTTTTAGGCCTGTTTGGCTGTAATGGCTCCGATGACCCATCAACATGGAGTGAAAAAAAAATTGATGAATGGTTTGAAAAAGGCGATTGGCTTAATGGTTGGCAGGTCCAGCCTGACGCTACTACAAACCGTAAAGAAATGGTAATATCCTATTTCAAACATAAAGAAAGATGGGATAAGGCTTTCCAGTGGCTGAAGAATACAGATCTGCAAAACCTCGGGAAAGCCCGTATTGATATTGATGGAGATAATGTTTATGCCTTACCCAGTGAGTATATCTCAAAAAATGAAGAAGACACACGTTTTGAAGCACATGAGGTATATGCAGATATACAGTATGTTATTTCAGGGAAAGAACTTATTGGTGTGACTCCGAAATCTGAACTTAATGAAATAACAGAACCTTATAATCCTGCCGGGGATATTGTTTTTATGACTGTTAATAATTTCAAAGATTGTCCGGCTAATCCGGATAAAGTATTTGTTCTGTTCCCCGATGATCTTCACAGACCCGGACTGAAAGACGGAGAAAATGCACCTGTTAAAAAAGTTGTACTTAAAGTTAAGTTAAACTAAAAGGTAGCTCAAATCTTTATTTGGAGCTTTCTTTCAAAGCTATTCTTTCCTTTAATCACAGAAAAGAATAGCTTTGATTTTGATTCAAATGCTGCTGTCTTTAATGACAGAATAAATATGTTCAACTTTTATTCGGTAACCTGTTGTGTTATGCCTGGGCCTGAATGGATAATATTTATGATATTAATAAGCCGAATATAAAGATTTTATATTTGATTAAAGTAGATTTTTGCTTTAAAACAACTGAATGCCAATGAAGAGAAGCGAAATAAATCACATAATAAAAGAAGCTGTAAGGTTTTTTACAAGCCATCAATTTATGCTTCCCGAGTGGGCTTTCTGGTCGCCTGATAAATGGAAGGGTTCTTATAATAAATGTTCTGAGATAGTTGACAACAAACTTGGTTGGGATATCACTGATTTTGGAAGCGGTGATTTCTGGAAAACAGGTCTTACATTATTTACTGTCAGAAACGGTAATCTACAGACTCATAATAAGGTTTATTGTGAAAAAATCATGATATCGGGTGAGGAACAGGAAACACCTGTTCATTTTCACTGGAACAAGACAGAAGACATTATTAACAGGGGAGGAGGGAACCTTGTAATTGAACTATGGCACGCCACACCTGATGACAAACTTTCGGATGAGGATGTGATAATTAGCATAGATGGAATAAGAACAACAGTGAAACCCGGAGAAAGGCTAATTCTTTATCCCGGACAAAGCGTTTGTCTGCCCCCACGTCTGTATCATAAATTCTATGGAGAAAAAGGACTTGGCAAAGTACTTATTGGAGAAGTCAGTGTGGTTAATGATGATGATAATGATAACAGGTTTTTTGATAACATAGGAAGATTCCCTCAAACAGAGGAAGATACAGAACCCGTACACCTGCTCGTTAAAGATTATCCGAACTATCTTTAGAACAAAGGATCATCTTTTCAAACAAAGTTTAGCTCAATAATATTACATGAGAAAGATAGCTGCAATCATTCTGGAAAATGATAAAAAAGAATTATTGTTATATCTCCGTGATAATAAACCTGATATTCCTTTTCCTGATTGCTGGGACTTGATTGGAGGTCATGTAGAAGAAGGAGAAACACCGGAAGAAGCTCTGATCAGGGAGATAAAAGAAGAATTGGACTATGAAATCAGAGAATATAGTTTCTTCCGTAAATATTATTGTTTTGAGGGAGATGCTTACCCGAATATAAAATTTATCTATTCCGGGAAAATAGACCTTCCAATTGAAAAAATAACCCTTTACGAAGGAGTGAGAGCTTGCTTTTTTAACGTTGAAGAAATAAAACATATAAAATTTGCAAATATCATTAAGAGTATAGTGATTGATTATCTTGATAACAAATAAAACTGAACAGTGCATTGTGAAATCTAATTATTATATTGATCTCTGCAATAGCACTTTCTAAATAATCACCCCGGATTGCTTTATTCTCGTTAATATTTAACAGGATAACTTATAATAGCTTAATTTTGTTAAAGTGTTGCTTCTTTTCTAGATTGTTTCATCCTTATTAATACGGTATATATATGGCAAATAAAGAAAAAGTTACAGTAAGATGGCTGGACAATATGGCCTTTGAAGCAGGGATTAATAACCATAAAATTATTCTTGATGCAGAACGTGCTGTAGGTGGAGAAGATCGTGGGCCTCACCCCAAACCATTTATGCTTATAGCCCTGGGAGGTTGTACCGGGATGGATGTTATTTCTATCCTTAAAAAAATGAGAGTGGAAGTTGAAAAATTTGATCTGTATATTGACGGTGAACTGACAGACGAACATCCAAAACAATTTACAAGCATCCATGTGGTATATGAATTTACAGGTAAAAACCTGCCATATGATAAAATAAAGAAAGCTGTGGATCTTTCTGAAGAAAGGTATTGCGGTGTAACAGCCGTTTATAAGAAAGTAATCGATATGTCTACTGAAATAAAAATTATTCAATCATAAAAGATTAAGGAAAATAATCATAATCCTTATCTGCTGAAACAAATTGGGTTATTATAATTTTTGCTTTGTTAAACTGAGCATGGCTGAAAAGTGATAGTTTCAGTCTTTTCATAGATAAATTTTCATTATAGACCTTTACCGGATACATGTGTTCCACAATCCGGACAATGGCTTTTTTTAATGAAATTATGTGATACACCAAAGCCCGTACGCTCGATGAGCAGAGAACCACATTGAGGGCATTTGGTACATGAATCGTTAGCTGATAATACATTGCCAACATAAACGTAATATAGCCCCGCCTTTAATCCGGTTTCTTTTGCACTTAACAGGGTTTCAACCGGTGTCGGTGGAACTTCTTTCATCTTATATGAAGGGAAAAAGCGACTGATATGCCATGGTACATCGCTCCCAAGTTCGTCAGAGACAAAAGCAGCCATATCGCTTATCTCCGCAGGATCATCATTAACCCCAGGAATAATCAGACTGGTAACCTCGAGCCATATACCCAGCTGTTTTATCTTTTTAAGATTATCCAGAACAGGTTGTAGCTTTGCCCCCGTGAAATGTCTGTATGTTTTATCACGGAATGCCTTTAAATCAATATTGACTGCATCAAGATACGGATGAATCATATCTAGCATCTCGTAAGTCATATAACCATTCGATACATATATGTTTTTTAATCCGTTTTCTGTTGCCAGACGTGCAGTGTCAAAAGTGTATTCAAAAAAAATAGTTGGCTCTGTATAAGTATAGGCAATGCTTGTGCAACCTGATCGTATCGCGTCACTTACAATTTGTTCCGGATTTGCTTTTCGCCCTGCTGTAAGAAAATTCTTATCTGTTAACTGCGAAATATCACAATTCTGACAAAAAATACAATGAAAATTACAGCCGGGTGTGGCAATACTATAAGCCATTGAACCGGGGAAAAAATGGTACAGGGGTTTTTTTTCAACAGGATCAACATGACTGGCTATAGTACGGCCATAAACCAGAGTATACAGTGTCCCGTTGTTGTTTATGCGTACATTACAGATGCCGGCTTTACCTGACGGTATGACACAACGATGGGAACAAAGATTACAGATTACCTTTTTATTATCTTTTTTCTGATATAAAAGTGCTTCCATAGTGTTTCCGGGTAAATGATTACGATTTAAAAGGACAAATAACTTGTTACGGACTAGAGCAACAAACCAAAGGTATTAAGTATTTACATTTGTATTCGTGAATATGAGAATTTTGATTTCCTGGTCAGGAATCTCTTTCTCCAAACAATATAGTTCCAATGCGCACTATGTTTGCACCTTCTTCAATGGCTATTTTATAACTATTACTCATTCCCATTGAAAGATAGCGCATTTCTACATTGGCAATATCTGAATCTTTGATTTTTTCAAATACCGATCTTGTGGCCTTAAAGTAGGGTCTTGCGTCTTCAGGATTTCCAAAGCGTGGGCCCATGGTCATGATACCCTGAATTTTCAGATTTGGTAAATTGCTTATCTGGTGAATTAACTTTTCAACATTCTCAGGTAAAACCCCTGTTTTATTCGATTCTTTTCCACTGTTAATTTCAATAAGAACAGGCATTATTTTCCCTTCTGCCACACATTGTTTATTTACTGCCTGAGCAAGTTCAACAGAGTCAATAGTCTCAATCATGTCGAAAAGCCTGACGGCTTTCTTTACTTTATTCTTTTGCAAATGTCCTATCATATGCCATTTTACGGATGTCCCGATTATCTCATAAATGCGTTCGGCTTCCTGTACATAATTGTATCCTAATGTGTTAATGCCTGCACTAATAGCAGCCTTTACTTCTTCAGGTAAACGGGTTTTCGCTGCTGCAACCAGTAAAACACCTGGTGGTAACGAATGTAGAATCCTGGTTATTCTCTCTTTAATGTTGTTTAAGTAGCTGTCATTCATTGGGTATTATTTAATGTTTCTTATCGTTTCTCACTTTCTTAATTTTGGAAAAAGCCGATTTGTTTTTTACGGTATCATCAAAATGCAGGGGCTGCTATCTCTGAAATAAAAAGTTGTGCAATATTATAAGGAAGCCCCAGTACAATTTCCTGTTCCTTTATTCCTCCATATTTCCTTGATTCAGACCATCTCAGTTTGCATATTTCATCATTTGAATTATTTTATTCCTGTATTTCTTTTATCTCAAAAACATTGCCGCTTTTATCGCTTATAAAGTATGTGTCATTGACCGGATTCCTTTTAATCAGAACCTTGTAATTACTTTCAACTGCCTTTTTATAAATAGCTTCTGCTTTAGAATAGCTGAGACAAATATGTGAGAATACCTTGGTTTCTTTTCCCTTACTATGAAATATTTCGAACTGAGTACCATCATGGTCCATAAGGTATACATCCGCCGCTTTTTTATGGTTAAAGAAATACATGGCTGTTTCACTGTTTATGGAAAACTTTTTTTTCAGGCTGAAAAGCAGTATTTTCTTAAAGAAATTATTTATGTCTTCAGGCTCATTTACTGTTAAGGCAATATGTGTTAACATAACATGTGTTTACCGACAAAATTATATGAACTTTTGTTCAATAAAAAATTATTTAGATTAATTTTAAATAAAGACAGGACTGCTCATATGAAATTCATGGAGTTAATAAATGAGGAATTTTAAAATTATTAAGACTAGGATAGTAGCTGTACCAGCATCGGATAAAAACATTGATTCATTGATAGATGAACGTTTTGCTTGTAATGAATAATGAACAAACTATTAGTGAGACAATTGATTTGTTAAAACCATTTTCGCTATTACGGGTTTTATGAATAAAATATTCAAGATGATTACCTTCGGTGATCCGTCCTTATCCTCACTTCGTTCGGAATATGGATTTTGTTTTTACGCTTATAAAAGCAGAACTTTTAACGCTTAAAAAACAAAAGCCATTTTCGCCTGAGGCGAAAAGGGCTTTTTTTGTCGGGGTGGCAGGATTCGAACCTGCGACCCTCTGGTCCCAAACCAGATGCGCTAACCGGGCTGCGCTACACCCCGTATACTCCGTAATGAATTGCCGGCAGATTATTTCCTGTCAACTGTATTTATCAGACGGCAGTGTTTTATTGAGCCGCAAAAATATAACGAGTTTTTCACAATTCATAGCTCCGGTTGAAATTAATCCTGAATGAGATGATTATAATAATAAATATATCCTGATTATCAGATAATAATGATTTTTGATAAGTGTGATAATTTATGATCAGGAAAATGAACCTGTAAAGATCTTATTTGTTTATACATTATTTAAAACTACTAAAGATGAAAACAAAAAAACTGGTTTTAATAGTGAGTATGCTGACAGTTTCCTTTACAGTATTTTCACAGACGAAAAATTTTTATGATTTCAAGATAAAAACACTTGAGGGTGAAAATTTTGATCTTTCCTCACTTAAAGGGAAAAAAGTAATGGTGGTTAATACTGCATCAAAATGTGGCTATACACCCCAGTATAAAGATCTTGAAGAATTATATCAAAAATATAAGGATGAATTGGTCATAATAGGATTTCCGGCAAATAATTTCCTGAATCAGGAACCCGGATCCGCTTTTGAAATAAGACAATTCTGCACAGAAAACTACAATATTACTTTTCCACTCATGGAAAAAATATCCGTTAGGGGAAAAGATATTCATCCTCTTTACCAATGGCTTACCTCGAAGGAAATGAATGGAGTAATGGATTCTGATGTCAAATGGAATTTCCAGAAATATCTCATTGATGAGAATGGAAATCTTGTTGATGTCCTCTATTCAAAAGAAAAGCCAGACTCTGAGAAAGTTATTACCTGGCTTTCTAATTAGAAATTTAATCTTAAACCGGCTGCCTTTTACCACACTGATTTACTGAATTGGTCGGCGCAGTGTGAAAGATAAACCGTATAAAACTTATTATCTACCAGTCTTCTGATGCTTCCAGTTCAGTCAGGTTCCCTTTTTTACTGGCTATAAGAAAAGATTCCTGGTATAGCTCATTTAAGTCGCCAAGTTTAAGAGACGACCCCTTTCTTATGAAAAGAGGTATCTGATAAGGTTTAATTTTTACTGTTACATAGCTTCCTCCCGGATATTCATTATCAGTATTCCATGCATCTATCCAGGTCTCACCTTCAGGGAGGTATACCTCTTTTTCAAATAGTCCTTCTTCCCAGATCACTGAAACAAGAATATCTTTGCCAAGAAGATATGTTTCCCAGTTTTTCCATGAATCAGCCTGTTCCGGATATTCGAGAAATAAAGGTCTGGCAACAGGTGTCCCTTCTTTATTCGCTTCAATGACCAGTTCCTTAATGTAGGGGATAAGATTCATCCGTGTTTTGGAATAGAGCCGCCATGTTGCTATCATAGCGGTGTCGTATGAAGGTGTTCCTGTAATATTCCAGAATCCTCTGTTTTCTGTTGGACCGACTTCCATTAATGGTGAGAAACACCCAAATCCAAGCCATTTCATGCAGGTCTCTCTGTTGAGTCCCCAGTAACCTCCTATATCCGAACCCCAGAGAGGGTAGCCCATAACGGCACATCTTTGCATAGCAATGACGGCAGCACGGAAAGCATGCGGCTCTCCTCTGATATCTCCGGCCCACATAGCACCATATTTTGAACTTCCTGTATACATTCCACGGGGAAACAATATGAAGTCATCCTGCAAAACTGGTTTTACTGCTTCATAAGTGGCTTTAATGAATTGACGAGGATAGTCGTTATAATTTTCACGATATGTTTTCCCAGAGGCTGTAAATAAATTCAGGGAATCAAGTTCAACCTCTCCGTCTGCACGATCGAGCTTAAACCCTTTTACTCCCATTTTTGCCAGTTTAGCCGGACCATTTTCTCCCCACCACTTGGAAGCCTCTTCGTTTGTAAAATCAATGAGTTCCATCTGTCCCTCTACATCAGGCCGGGATGATGCACCTCCGAAAATATTGACCCTCATTCTTTGAGGAGATGTACCTGTTACTCCTCCTTGTTGTGTGCCGGATTGCGTGTTACCCTGCATAGCAGGAAGCTGTTGACCTGGTGTGGGCTGAAAAGGAAAAACACCTGGCATCCTTTTGTCAGGTGTAAGAGCAATCAGATCATAACCTTTTTCTTTTGCATACTTAGCCTGATCTCCGCACACAAAAGGAGCAATCCATAACATTAGTTCCATACCGTGAGAATTTACCCATTTGATCATTGACTCAGGCTTTGGGAACTTGACAGTGTCAAACTCAAAGTCTTCATAACCAAAGTATCCTTTTGCCCATGGCCTGTCTATCCAATATGCAGTAGCGGGTATATCGTAGTGCTTCATCAGCAGAATATCTTCCGTGAGATCAGAATTGTAAGGAGATTTTACTCCGGTGCCGTCATAATATGTGGTATTATTGAAATGTTCGTCTCTCCATCTCCATGGTCCGAGAGCCCAGTCAGGAGGAAGAAAGGTTGGCCCTGTCTCAAGTGAATGGGCCTGAACAAGTTCTTTGGGTGTTTCTGCAACTCTGACACTTATTTTAAGTTCCGGACCTTCAAATGCAACCATCACAGCATCATTATATTCTTTACAGAAATCAAAAACCCCGGGCCATGTCCCATGCACAAAAAAGGAATAATTCTCAGAAGAAATATAAAATGGACAATATGCTGATGTGGTAGGCATAAGCTTCATCGAAGCCCTTTCACCTCTCAGATTTAAAGCAGTAGTGATATCTTCTCTCCATGATAACCTTTGATTGCCGTCTACTACTCTTTCAAAGATCCCAGTAAAATACTCATCAGGAGATGAATTTATATTCAAATGGAAAATGGCATAATCCAGATCCTTAACCCTTAGATTCAGATCATATACGTCTGTATTTTTTGTGACAGATAATATAAACTGCTGCCCCTGACTTAAAGTCCAGATATACTCTGTTGTTTGTCTGTCAACTTTTTTCTTCTCAGGAAGTCCTTTTATCCATTCTGTAACCCCATCTGTTTCAATGCCAATGCTCCCTGTGGCAGTAGACGGAGAGAAAACAGAAACAGAATTACCGAAAGGATTATTCAATTTTATTAAGGGGTTATTGTCAGTGTCGGAAGATATTTCTATTGCTCCTCCACTTGTACATGAGCTGACAATCAAAACGAGTGATAATAAAAGAAAAACACTGTTAATCAGTTTCTTGATAGGGTCATTTTTTATTTTCATACTGAAATACGGTTTTATTTTATGGATTGACTATAGTTATATCAGCTTTAAGATAGATAAAATTATAATTCATGGGCAAAAAGTTCTGTTTAGGAATATTAAACAACACTTATCCTTTGATTACTTTTCATGAATCTTTTTAAGGTAATTAAAGACTTCGACCTGCGACCTGTATGCTTTTTTACCCTGTTTAATGAACTTGTTGGAAAGATTTGCATCTAATTTGCGGGCCTTTACATTATCATTCCATTGTATCTGAAAGATCTCTTTTAGTTCATTTTTTATTGTCCTGTCAAAAACGGGACAGGTCACTTCTATCCTGCGGTCAACATTACGGGTCATCAGATCAGCTGATGTAATATAACACTCTTCATGCCCGCCGTTACAAAATATCATGAATCTTGTGTGTTCAAGGAACCTGTCAACAATACCAATCCCTTTTATATTGTCACTTGTATCTTTTTTCCCGGTAATAAGTGACATCATTCCTCTTATTATCAGCTTTACATTTACACCGGCCATACTGGCTTCATAAAGTTTGTCAATAATCTCGTAATCGGTAAGATTGTTCAGTTTTAAATATATATAGGCTTTACTTCCGTTTCTTGCATTTTTTATTTCATTGTCAATCAGAAGTGTGATCTTATTTCTTAATGAAAAAGGGGAGAGGATGAGATGGTAAAAATTATCCTTTTTATAATTGGCATTAAAGAAGTTAAATACTTTAAAAACTTCGTTGGTAATTTTGATATTTGTAGTAAGCAGGAGGTGATCTGTATAAATTTTTGCTGTGTCTTCATTGAAATTACCTGTTCCTACGGCTGCATATCTTTGAGTAGTAATATTGTTTACAACTCTTGTTATAAGAAGCAGTTTTGCATGCACTTTTAATCCTGGAACACCATATATTACTTTTACTCCGGCTTCCATGAGTTTATTTCCCCACAGGATATTTGCTTCTTCATCAAACCTTGCCTGAAGTTCCACTACTGTCGTAACACTTTTTCCATTTCTTACAGCATTGAGAAGGGCATTGACAACACTGGAATTACGTGCCAGCCGATAGAGGGTTATCTGTATTGAAGTCACATAGGGATCGATAGAGGCTTCACGAAGAAGATCAATGAGATAATCGAAGGGATGATAAGGAAAGAAGAGCATAATGTCCTTTTTCTTCATTGCCGACAAAATACTTTTGCCAGGGATTATATCCTTGTGAGGCAGGGAGACGAGTGGGTCGTAATAGAATTTGCTTTTTCCGAGATAAGGTATCTTTATCAGATCTTTCAGATTATGGTATCTGTCAGCCGGTATGATGACATCATCCGGGCCGAATTCAAATTTCCTGGTAAGAATTTTCAGCAGATCTTCAGGGATATCCCTGTCGTATACAAATCTCACAGGTGAACCCCATTTCCTTTGGTTAAGACTGCGGGATATCTTTTCAATATAGCTTTCTGAAATATCATCGGTTATTTCCAGCTCGGCATCTTTGGTTAGTTTAATAGTATAGGCAGAAAACTCATCAAAATCAAATATGAAGAAGATATCTTTAAGTCCAAAACGGATTATATCATCCAGATAAATAATGAATCGTCCTTCCTCTGTCTCAGGCAGTACAATAAAACGTGGCAGTATATTGGCAGGTATTTCAACGAGAGCATATTTCTTTTTACCGCTTTGTTTTTTATTCAGAATAATAGCAAGATAGATAGCATCATCTGTCAGGTTAGGCATTTCTGTATCTTTTTCTATCAGATAGGGCATCAGTCTTGTTCTTACTTCTGAATGGAAATAGGATCTTACAAATTCAGACTGTTCCTGATTCAGCTGTTTCTCATCGATAAAATGGATATTTTGTTTTGCCAGTTCATGGATAAGAGATTTATATATCTTTTCAAATTTAGTGTTCTGAAGAAGAACAATTTCCTGTATTTTTTTCAAAGTGGTTTTTGGAGGATAGCCAAGCAGATCTCTTGATTTTAAATCCAGTTTTGAGAGTCTCTTTAAGGTAGCGACCCTTACCCTGAAATATTCGTCAAGGTTATTGGAGTAGATACCAAGAAATTTAAAGCGTTCAATGAGAGGGACATCCTTGTTTTCAGCTTCCTGTAAGACCCTTTCGTTAAATGACAACCAACTGATTTCCTTTGGTATATATCTCTTACTCATTTCATTTTTCTGGTTTTAGAAAGTATTCCTTTTTACCTGTACCTGGTTTTATTTCCTCCCATGATGATACTTTGAATGAGATACCGACTATACTGGTTTTGGTTAGAAATTCACAGCCCTCAATGCATAGTCTGTCAGCCATTTCAGTGAATGAGGGATTGTGACCGATAAGGGTTATTGTCTCAATGTCATAAGGAATAGTATTTAGCATCTCCATCAGATATTTTATTCCTGCCTGAAAGTACAGGTTACTGTCAAGCAGTATTTTCTCGGGTTTTATTCCGAACTCAACGGCAATAAGTATAGCTGTTTCAAGGGCGCGGAAGGCAGGACTTGTGATCAACAATCCGGGGCCTTTCTCTTTGCCTCTTAACCGAAGAGCCATTTCTTTCGTGATCAGTTTGCCTTTGGTTGTAAGTGATCTGTCAAAATCGTTTAGGCCTGAAGAACCGTCTTCAGCTCTGCCATGTCTTATGAAAATGATCTTTTTCATACCTCAGGTATAAATAATGATACGTTTGCATTAGGGTTATGAGCCAAAACAGTTGCCCATATTGATCGAATGTAGTACCATAGGGTCTTCAGGGTCAACAAGTCTTAGCTTACCTGCTATTTCTTTAAGCGGAACGGCAATTATCTTATTGTTTTTCAGAGATACCATCTTCCCGAAATCATGATCTGCTATCAGATCTGCTGCTGCTGTTCCGTATCTTGTAGCCAGTACACGGTCCATAGGAGAGGGACTGCCCCCTCTTTGTATGTATCCCAGTACAGTCTCACGCGTTTCCAGATTAGTCATCTCGTATATCCTGTTACTGATATATTGTGCTACAGACCTCTCTTTACCCGGATTTTTTATCCCTTCTGCAACAACTACAATGGAATATGGTTTGTTCTGTTCGACACGATGCATAAGATACTCTGCAATTTTTTCTTCCTTGTAGGGTATTTCCGGTATGAGTATAACATCACCACCCCCCGCAATACCTGCATAAAGAGCTATCCAGCCGGCATGGTGCCCCATCACTTCTATGATCATAATCCTTTTATGCGAATTAGCAGTTGAATGAAGCCTGTCAATAGCTTCTGCAGCTATATTAACCGCTGAATCGAAACCAAAAGTCATGTCCGTGCCCCACACATCATTGTCAATAGTTTTGGGAATACCTATAACATTTAATCCCTCCTGTGACAGAAGATTGGCAGTCTTCAGAGTACCGTTTCCACCAATGCAGACAAGACAATCCAAACCCATCTGCTCATAGTGTTCTCTTATCAGATCAGGTTTTCTGATCTCATTCTTTTTCTTTCTTGCCTCTTTGAAAGGTTTCTCTCTTGATGTTCCCAGTATAGTCCCTCCAACTGTTAGTATGCCCGATAAGTCTCTCTCAGTAAGTTCCGTATATTCTTTGTGGATGAGACCTGTGAAACCATCACTTATTCCAACAAGATGCATCCCGTATTTTACAATTGCTGTTTTGCCTACACCTCGTATCGCAGCATTAATACCCGGGCAATCACCCCCGGCTGTCAGGATACCGATCTTCATCCCATTGTTCATTTTTGCCATATTATGAATTTCAGGTTTTTGTGATAAGCAAATTTACTTTTTTCTTTTCGGTTTCCTACGACTAACCTTTATTTTCCTGTACCATAAAATTATACGAAGTGATGATCAATATGTCTATAACCCTCCCTGATAAGGTGTCCTGAAATTGAGGATATCAGAAATAATTTCCATACAGAATGAACCGTGAATTTTTTGCTATTTCAGAACTAAACATAAAAACAGAAAATAAAAGCGTATAAAAATGAAGAATACATTTGTTTCGCACATAGCTTAAAGTAACCTCCGAAATAATTACTGACAACGATCATTTATCATATTATCTTTTAAAATATTGTTTTGTATAATACATTGTTGTATATTTTATGTTCATAATAATATTTTAACTGATGGGAGATGATTATGTTAAACTCAAAGAAATAAAACCTGAATTAACAGCATACATAAAGGAATCTCGGTTATCACTGTTACAAACTCCGGCCCCCGGAACTAAAGAAGTTCACGATATAAGGGTGTATATGAAAAAATCAAGGGCCGTTATGAAAATTATATCAGGACAGCTTGAGGATGACTTCTATAAACGGCAATATGAAACATACAGGGAAATAGGTCAGAGGACCAGTTCATGGAGAGATAATTCGGTCCACAGGAAAATACTAAAAAATCTGAAAAAAAAATATCCCGGAATTTTTTCAAACCTCACTGACAGAAAAGATATTGATAGATTATTACAGAAAGCAAGCAATAAACAAACATCCTCGCAGGAGGTTTTAAATGAAATAAAGATTATCGACGATAATCTTAACAAGGCAGGTTTCAGGCTCAGGTTTCAGAATATGAATGATATGGAGCCAAAAATTCTGGTTACTGAGCTTGAAAAAAGCTTTAATCTTGTTGTTGATAGTTATCTTTCATGCAGGAATAATACTAAACCGGAGAAGGTTCATACTTTTAGAAAAAGGGCAAAAGATTTATTATATCAGCTCTGTTTTTTTCGTCCTCTTAATCCGCCTGCTGTCAGATCACTGGAGAAAAAGCTTGATGATCTTACCCGTAACCTTGGGAAATACAACGATATGTCGCAGTTAATTCTTTGTTTGAACTATAAATATAAAAAGAAATCGTCTGATCCGGCACTTGATGAATTGATGGTACTTATAAGAGAGGAACAGGACAAATACCTTTCCAAAGTATGGCCTGTGGCACGTAAAATATTCCGTCCTGGTCAGAAGCTGGTGAATATATTGGGCTTCAGAATATTGATATTATAGTATTATTTGTCAAGAATAAACCAGTGATAATACGATGATTTCATCTTTTCCTGAAACGTACGGTGATGAAACTCATTTGTATGGTTGTCATAAATGTAATCGCCAGCCCATTCACCGGCATTTTTTATTATATCTTTGATTGCTCCAATGATAAAGAGCAATTCATTATCTGTCATTGTGGGATGCAATGATAAACGTATCCAGCCGGGTTTAAGAGAAAGATCACCTGCCTCAATCATTTTGGTTATTTCTTTGGAAAGGTTAATGCCTACATCAAGAAGAAAATGACCGTATGTACCGGCACACGAACACCCCCCTCTTACCTGTATGCCGAACCTGTCATTTAACAGTTTTGTAAAAAGATTATGGTGTATGTTATCAACATAAAAGGAAAAAACTCCCAGTCTGTTTTTTATATTAGCTGCCAGAATATGTAATTCTTTTATTTTTTCAAGCTCATTGAATGTTATTTCAGTGAGTTCTTTCTCTCTTTTACCAATTTTATCAACCCCCATTTTCTCTTTCAGGGTTACAGCCAGGGCTGCCTTTATACCCTGCAGAAAACCTGGAGTACCTCCGTCTTCTTTTGCCTCAATGTCACTGATATAACTGTATCCGCCCCATCTGTTTGTCCATTTCACAGTGCCCCCACCGGGTGTATCGGGTATCTGATTCTTATATAATTTCCTATTGAAGATAAGTACTCCGGCACTTCCGGGTCCTCCCAGAAATTTATGTGGAGAAAAGAAAATTGCATCAAGATGGCAAAGTTCATTTCCCGGATGCATATCTATTTTGACATAGGGAGAAGAAGCTGCAAAATCTACAAAACAATATCCATTGTATTCATGCATTATTGCTGCAAGTTCATAATAGGGAGGAAAATAACCGGTAACATTGGAACAGGCAGAAAATGAGCCAATAAGGAGAGGGCGGTTCTTGTACTTTACTATCTCTTTTCTCAGTGTGTCAGGATTGACTGTAAGATCAGAGGCTGGTTCAAGCACAACAACATCTGCCATGGTTTCAAACCAGGAGGTGTGATTTGAATGGTGCTCAGTATGTGTAAGAAAGATAACCGGACGGTTTTTATTTGGTATATCTCTGCATTTGGTATAATTACCTTTACTTAAAGCACAGTAGGACAGGGCATGCTCGGGTACCTTTAATCCCAGTATCCTCTGAAGCTTAGCTACAGCAGATGTCATACCTGTCCCGGTGAAAAGCAGAAGGTCATCCTCTCCGGCATTGACATGGCTTTTGACTATCTTCTGTGAAAGATGATAGGCCTTAGTCATTGCCAGACCTGTTGATGAAGACTCGGAATGAGTATTGCCAACCATAGGACCAATATCTTCAGACAGTCGTTTTTCAATAGGACCATATAATCTTCCACTGGCTATCCAGTCGGCATATACAAGGCGCTTCCTGCCGTAGGGAGTTTCTATATCGGCATCTGAGCCAATGATGTTTTCACGGAAAGAACCGAAATACCTTTCTAAATCGGACATGAATTTTCTTATTTTATTGATAACCAGATCAGATATATACTTATAGAAAACCGTAGAAATGGTTCTCAACAATACGACATAAGGTGTGTATTATTGGCCTGTGGAGTTCCTGAATAAACGCAGTGTCTGATGAAGGCACACTGATTACCAGATCACAGTGAGCTTTCATTTTACCACCTGTGGATCCTGTTATCCCAATGATTTTAATGTTCATAGCCCTTGCCGCAATACAGGCATCTATAATATTCTGAGAGTTTCCAGAAGTACTTATTCCAATTAATATATCATTCTCCGAAGCGTAGGCAAGTATCTGCTGTGCGTAAATAAGAGCAGGATCCATATCGTTACTTATAGCTGTAATAAGTGATGAATGAGAAGTTAGTGCAATAGCTGCTAATCCATGTTCCAGATTTTCTGCAAGATAGTCACCCCTGCTGCCGGATATCTCTCTTAAGTGGTTTTTGAAGCCAGGCTCCAGATTTCGTTTAATTTCAAAACTTTTCATCAATTCAGCAACCATATGTTCAGCATCCGAGCAACTGCCTCCGTTACCGCAAATAAGTAATTTGCCATTATGACTGTAACAATTGATTATCATGCCGGCTGCTTCAGCAATCATTTCTTTTATTGATGAAAGACAGGGATACCTTTCATACAGCTGATTTAAAGCTTCATCTTGAGACATATCAGTAGTTTTGATCGCTTAAATGTATTAATTTTGTTGCTATTTCAGAAATAACTATTGAAATCACAGAATAACAGAAAACTAAGAAAAGCAGTAACTCAGCAGGAGAAATTGTTAAATGCAATTTTCCGTTCAAAATATAAAATGATTTTCTGTTTTAATTTTAATACTTCTGATGAGTATAAATACCCCGTATAAAATAGGTTTTAAGCTTCTTCCAGCTTAGGTTTGTTAAAGATAATTTTGTGCTATTGAAGAAAAAGACATATTACTGCAATGGGTGATTACTTTTCAATGCTAAAGCAGGATGTAAGGTTTAAAGAAGGACTTAAAGCCTGTATGAATTGTGGGGTTTGTACTGCTATTTGCCCTGCAGCTGAGTTTTATGACTACGATCCCCGGAAAATTGTTGAATTGGTCCAGTCAGGAAATAATGAAGAAATAGAGGGATTACTAAAGTCAGAAACAATCTGGTATTGTGGAGAATGTATGTCGTGTAAGACAAGATGTCCCAGAGGTAATACACCTGCCCTCGTGGTAATGTCTTTGCGTACCCTCTCAATGAAGCTGGGATTTTTTACTGAGTCTGAAAAAGGCAGACAACAGTTTGCAATAAAGCGTACAGTGGGAGAAAATATATTGAAGTATGGTTACTGTGTTGCATCATATGCGGTAAGTCCTGAGATGCATCGGGAGCAAGGTCCAATTTGGGAGTACATTCTTAAAAATACAAACGATGTTTATGAACGTTTTGGAGGACATGTTGATGAACTTGGTGAAGGTCCTCTGAGAAAAATACCAGATAATGTGAGGCAGGAACTTATAAATATTTTTGAGGTTACCGGAGGAACTGACTTGTTTGATACAATAGAAAGCCATTCAAGAAAGAAAGCAGAAGAAATGGGGCTTCAATTTGAAAATGAGGGTATTAAAAATGAATATTTCAATGAAGTATTTACAGCAAATAAAAAGAAACATACCCATTAGTTATAAAACTGTACTATGCAAACAGAAGGGAAAAAAAGAATTTGGTCAGAATATAATAAAGAAATAGCAGATGATCATTATTTCTATGTAAGATCCTGTATCCGCCAAAGTTTTTTTCCGGGTTCAGAACAATTCTTCCTTAAGTTTCTTAGAGATGATCTTAGAAAAGATGTGCTGGAGAATCCTTCACATACAACATGTACAGGAATTGGATATCACGCTGACGTTGTGCCCTTCTCAACAATTATGACAGTTATTGCACGTCATTATGCCCTGATGAAAGAGGCGGGTTATAAAAATATTGTAATTTCCTGTGTAACATCTTTTGGTGTTTATACCGAGATACTTGAAACATGGAAGCACTTTCCCGAAGAGCTCGAAAAAACAAGAGACTATCTTCGAAGAGCAACAGGCAGAGAATTCGACCTTCCTTTGAATATGGCTCATACAAGTGACCTGATTTATAAATTCCGGAATGAGATAGCTGAAAAAGCAAAATATTTACTTATTAATCATAAGACCGGTAAACCACTGAATATTGTAGAACATGTTGGATGCCACTATGCTAAAATTTTTCCAAAGTATGGTGTCGGAGGAGCAGAATTTCCTAATGTGCTGGGAGGTATGATAGAAGCCTGGGGAGGGAAAGTTATAGATTATCCGGAAAGGAGACATTGTTGTGGTTTTGGATTCAGACAATATCTGGTTCAGGCTAACAGGGGATATTCCTTATCAAATACTGTAAAAAAATTTGACTCCATGAAACCATATAAACCTGATATGGTCCTGACAAACTGCCCTGGGTGTACTATGTTCATGGATAAATGGCAATATACTATAAAAGAGATGAATGGTACAGTATATGGTGATAATGGAGAATCAATACCGGTTCTCACATATGAAGAGCTGGCAGGCCTCGTTTTAGGATATAATCCATGGGACCTGGGATTACAGTATCATATGGTTCAATCAGAACCTTTGTTAAAAAAAATGGGGATACACTATGATCCGGCTGATAAATACAGAACAAGGGATGGAAGACAGATGCCTGTGCCGGAAAATATGATAAACGTTTAAAATGAAGAATAAAGTAATAGTTATTGGTGGGGGAACAGCCGGTATGGAAGTTGCAGGTCAGCTAGCAAAACATGATTGTACTGTCACTTTACTGGAAAGATCTGCAGAAACAGGTGGACACGTGCGGGATTGGTATCATCTTTTCCCCGACAGAAAAGACAGCAGGGAGGTTATCAATTACCTGGAAAACCTTATCAGACATAAGAGCATTTCACTTTTTACTGATACAGATGTTAATGACATTGTCAGAGAAAATGATTTTTTTGTTGTCCGTACTTCTGATGGAAAAGAATTACAGGCAGATGCTATTGTTGTTTCAACAGGTTTTGATCTTTTCAGAAGCGAAAGAAAAGAAGAGTATGGATATGGTATTTATGATAATGTTATAAGCTCTGCTGATCTGGAAAAAATGTTCCGTAATGATGAAATAAAACTTCAGAATGGAAATATTCCTTCAAAAATCGGGATGGTACATTGTGTAGGATCAAGAGATGAAAAGGTCGGTAATGTTTATTGTTCAAAGTTGTGTTGTGTCACTGCAGTGAAACAGGCCATTGAGATTGTAAAACGTATACCTGAAGCCAAAGTATTTTGTTTTTATATGGATATCCGTATGGGAGGGGCATTGTATGAGGAATTGTACAAAGAAGCCCAGCAGGACTATGGGGTTAATTTTATAAGAGGAAAAGTTTCAGAAGTCTCTCAGGATATAGATAATAAGCTCATAACAAAAGTTGAAGACACCCTTACAGGCAGACCTTTGAAAATTGGTCTGGATATGCTCGTGTTAATGGCAGGTATGGAAATGGCCGAAAGCGGACAGAAAATAGCCTTGTCAGCAGAGCTTGACACAGGCGAGAACAGATTCTTCAAAGCGACAGATCTTCATTACGGATCAAATAAAAGTAATAAAAATGGGATTTTTTATGCCGGAACCTGTACCGCTCCAATGAATATTACAGAAACTATATCACATGCCAGGGCAGCTGTTATTGATGTGATAGATTATCTGAATGATAGAAGTAATTAATATGAGTAATTTCGGATTTACACTGTTAAAAGCCCGCAGGATAGACTATGATGCCAACGATAGAAGCATTGCAGATTTTATTCATGACAATGAACCTTCTTTTAGATGGTGTATTGAATGCGGTTGTTGTTCAGCAACATGTACTTCAGGTAATTATATAGGATTTAGCCTGAGAGAACTACAGATACTTTTAAAGCGGGGTGAAAACGAGGAAGTAAAGGAAAAAATATTCAATTGTATGCTTTGTGGTAAATGCATCCTTGTTTGCCCAAGAGGGGTGAACACCCGGAATGTTATTGCATTGGCACAGGAAGCTTTCAAAAACAAAAAACAACATGCAGTTTGATCCCTTTGTCATACCATTCAATATAGGTCTTTATTTCATTCTGATATATGCTGTTGTCAGGTGTGTACTTTGGTTCCGTGATCTTTCACGGGCTGATAAGCTACGCTTACAACGCGGCTTTTTTGGAAGACCGTTTGCTAAAAGTCTGAAAGAGATTTTCATGGAGAGCCTTATTCACAGGAAAATACTGAAATCTAATTTCCGTCTTGGATATATGCACATGAGTCTTGCATTCGGATGGTTTTTACTAATTCTTTTTGGAACAATTGAAGCTGATATCTTCGGAACAAGACATCTCAATCCTCCTTACAAAGCTATCTTTTTTAAGTTCTTTAATCCCGAGCACGGCAGAAACGGCATAGAAGCCTTTTATGCTTTTATTATGGATTTTTTACTTGCTTTTATCCTGTCCGGACTTCTGCTTGCTGTCATAAAGAGGTTTTCTTCACGCGTAGTAGGGATGAAAAAAACAACAAGGTTGAAAACACTCGATAAAGTTGCCCTTACTTCACTATGGTTGATTTTTCCAAGCAGACTCCTGGCTGAAAGTTTTACCAGTGCTGCTTATGATACTGGAAGCTTCCTTACAGGATCTTTGGGATCTGTCTTTGCATCCTTCCTCCCCGTTAATGAACTGGCGTATCCTTTCTGGTGGCTATACTCTATTTCTCTGGGAACATTTTTTATCCTGCTCCCCCTTACAAGATACATGCATATTCCTACTGAATTATTTCTGATTTTCGCAAGAAACTCAGGAATAAGAACGGGAGATCATTATGGGGCTTTTACTGAAATACAAACTTATTCCTGTTCATCTTGCGGCATATGTATCGATACCTGCCAGTTAAATTTATCAACCGGTATCACTGATATCCAGTCAGCCTACCTCCTGAAAGGAATACGAAATAATGAAGATGTAAAGGATATTGCCAATAATTGTTTGATGTGCGGACGTTGTGATCAAAACTGCCCCGTCGGAATAGAACTTACACCTATCAGGATGATAATGAGAAGAGAACCGGAAACAAAATCTGGTGACAACGGATTCTTTGAGAAATATTTCCCTTCACATGTTAAGATACCTGTACCAAAAACAAATGGCAGCCTCGTTTATGGCTGGCTGCCTGCAGTAAAAACAACCAAAGCTGAGGTATTGTATTTCGCAGGATGTATGACTCATCTGACTCCTGCAATAAAAAAATCAATGATAAAAATTCTTGATGCAGCAGGAGTCAATTACAACTTCATGGATGAAGAAGGAGGAGTATGTTGCGGACGTCCCCTGATGCTGGCCGGGAAATACAAGCAAGCAAGAGAACTTATTAATTATAATTCAAAGATAATTAAGCAATCAGGAGCAAATATACTCGTTACATCCTGTCCTATATGCTATAAAGTTTTCAGGGAGAGTTACTACCTGAATATTGATGTATACCATCATTCACAATTCATAAATTCCCTTATTAATGAAGATGTCCTCAGACTACGTTTCCTCAGAAAAAAAATTACATATCATTCTCCCTGCGAACTTGGAAGAAGATCAGGTGTTTATGCTGAACCTAAAGAGGTATTGAAGCATGTAGGCCGACTTCAGTTAACAAGACATGAAGATGAAAACGCATATTGCTGCGGAGGCAGTCTTGGGAATATGCATATCAGCTATGCTCAAAAGAAAAAGATCGCCAGTGATGCAGCAAAAGATCTTACCAGAAATAATCCGGATATTCTTGCAACTGCATGCCCCCTTTGTAAGAAAACATTTTCTCCGGTTACAGAAACACCAGTTGCTGATATTGCAGAAATAGTAGCTGAAGCAATTATTCTTTCCCATCCTGACAAAAAAAATTACTCAAAAGTTATCTCACTGAAGGAACCTGTGGATATTTCAGAGTAGACATAAGTAACATACATGTAACCTGTTAAATACTGATGTTGGTCAAAAAACTGCTGCTCTTCACCATATCTTCATTTTTTAATTGAAATATTTGATATTATTTTAATAAAAAAAGTATACAATGGAATGTTATTTGTTACGTTATATAAATGAAACTTATATGAGCAGTATGTCAAAAAAGAAAATCATTGTTTAATTCATGTAAGTTCCATTCGGTCAGTGAAATAATAAATAATTTGCGAATGAAACCAAAATAATCAATCAAATATAATGACAAGAACAACATTTGTGTGGACAGCAATATTCATAAGCTTAAGCTTACTTTATTCATGTGGTAATTCCTCAAATACCTATGATAACACTGAGAGAAAAACCAATGATATTTTACAATTGGAGGATGGGACTATATCGTTGAATCTTGAAAAAGCCGATTGTTACAGCGATGTGGTGAATCCTTCGGGTAACACTGCAGAATGGAGTGTCGTTGTTACAAAAGCGGGAAGGTATAATGTATGGCTGTCAAGTGCAACGAAAGACACCACCAATCTAAGATATAAAAACAATGTTCTGGTTAGTGTTCAGGATAACAGGTTAGAGGGTTATCCCGATTGCGACAGGATAGTACTTGATTCCAAGGAAGTGTCATATCCTTATTACAGATGTGATTCCTATTTAGGGACAATGTACATACAGGATACTGGCAAATATAATGTGCAGATTATCAGTGAAAAGATCTTGCCTGTTAACTACACTGCTTCCGGTACGTCAGACAGTGATATATCAAAGGTGCTGTCGCTGTCATTTACTCCTGAAAACAGGAATTAAAAGCATTGTTTTAAGGATATTCATTATTATCTGTTCTCAATCCATTCTCTGGCATTAACAAAGGCTTTTATCCAGGGCGTTACATCATCTTTTTTCCTGTCGTGAGGGTAGTATCCGCATTGCCATGGGAAAAATGATCGTTCCAGATGTGGCATCATAGCCAGATGACGACCATCAGATGAACATAGTGCTGCAATATTATGATCAGATCCGTTTGGATTAGCCGGATAAGTGTGTCCGGAATACTTTAACGGGATATTATATCTTTCTTCAGAATACGGCAGCCTGAAGCGTCCTTCGGCATGTGCTATCCATATACCCAGCTCCATTCCGGCCATGTTGCCCAGCATGACTGAATTACTCTTCAGTATTTTTACACCCAGAAAAGATGATTCAAATTTCTGTGATTTGTTATGAAGCAATTTTGGTTTTTCATCATGTTCCGGATAGATAAGCCCCAGTTCAGCCATGAGCTGACAACCGTTACAGACTCCCAGTGAAAGAGTGTCATCCCTTTTGTAGAATTTGTTAAGTGCACTTTTTGCTTTAGGATTATACATAAAAGCACCTGCCCACCCTTTAGCTGACCCAAGTACATCGGAATTGGAGAAACCTCCTACGAAGACTATCATATTAATATCTTCCAGAGACTCTTTTCCAGAGACAAGATCAGTCATGTGAACGTCTTTCACATCAAAACCTGCGAGAAACAGGGCATAAGCCATTTCTCTGTCACCATTGACTCCTTTTTCTCTTATTATTGCAGCTCTTGTCTGACCCTTTATCTGCTTTACAGGTGATATTCCCAGCGATTTAAAAGTACCCTTAAAATTGCCCAGAACGAAACATAGCTCATTTCCGGCATAGTTATCAAATCGTTCTTTTGCCAGGTTATTGCCTGACTGTCGGCGATCAAGAAGATAAGAAGTTTTGAACCATTTATTGCGAAGTTCATCAATATCAAGTTTGATTTGCCGGTCTCCCTTAGTTATAAATAAAAATCTCTCAGGAACAGGTCTGGCAATCCGGAAGTATGAGATCCCCTCTTTATCAAGTAATTCAGATACTTTATCTTTATTTCCTGTCTGAATTATTATTCCGGGATTCTGGCTGAACAATATACTGATAAGGTCTTTTCCATTTATTGCTGAGAGATCAACATCAAGGCCGCCTTTTGTATTGGAAAAGCACATTTCAAGAAGTGTGGTAAGCATGCCTCCTGCGGATATATCATGGCCTGCCAGTATTCTATCCTTTAGGATAAGATCCTGCACTGTATTGAATACTCTGGCAAAATAATACGGGTCTTTCACCATCGGTACTTCTGTCCCCAGTCTGTTAAGTGATTGTGCAAAACAACTTCCCCCGGTCTTGTAGTTATCACAGCTCATGTCAATATACAACAGACATGTATCCGGGTCATTACTGACTACAGGTTCAACAATTTTTTTTATATCTTTTACTTCGCCTGAGGCCGATATTATTACAGTACCCGGAGAATACACAACCTGGTCGGAGTAATTCTGTTTCATTGAGAGACTGTCTTTTCCTGTCGGGATATTAATTCCGAGAGCAATAGCAAAATCACTGGCAGCTTTTACTGCTTCATATATCCGGGAATCTTCACCCTCATTTTTACAGGGCCATATCCAGTTGGCAGAAAGAGAAACACTATTTAGTTTATGTGTGAGTGGAGCCCAGATTATATTAGTCAATGCTTCAGCTATAGATAATACGGAGCCTGCAGATGCATCAACCAGTCCTGCAGAAGGGGCATGTCCTATAGCAGTGGCCATTCCCGGCTTGCCACTGTAATCAAGAGCTATCACCCCGGTATTATTGAGCGGTAATTGTAAAGGACCTGCACATTGCTGTTTGGCAATTCTTCCTGTAACTGATCGGTCTACTTTATTTGTGAGCCAGTCTTTGCATGCAACTTCCTCCATCTGCAGAACGGTTTCAGCATATCTGGCTATTTGATCCTGTTGATACTCTACCTCCCTGAAAACAGAAGGTATGGTGGTGTCGTTCATGATTGTCAGGGGAGGATTTCCGAAAAGGTCTTCCAGATTAAGATCCAAAGGTTTTTCTCCTGTCTCAGGATTGACAAAAATGAACTTATAATCTCCTGTTACTTTACCTATGATATACATGGGAGCCCTTTCTCTGTCTGCAATGTTTTTCAGTACATCGGCTGTGTCAGCTTTCATGACAAGGCCCATCCGTTCCTGAGATTCATTTCCAATAATTTCTCTGGCAGATAGGGTGGGATCGCCTATAGGCAGCTTGCTCATATCAATAATGCCACCTGTTGATTCAACCAGTTCGGAAAGACAGTTTAAATGTCCTCCGGCACCATGATCATGGATGGAAATAATGGGATTATTGTCCATTTCACTCAAAGCTCTGATGGCATTATATAATCTTTTCTGCATCTCGGGATTTGCACGCTGTACAGCATTCAGTTCTATTGAGCTGTCGTATTTTCCTGTTTCGACAGAAGAGACGGCTCCTCCTCCCATACCGATACGATAGTTGTCTCCTCCAAGAAGAATAATAACATCTCCTTTTTCGGGTATATCCTTTTCACTTGCATCTTTTTTTCCTAAGCCAATGCCTCCGGCAAGCATTATTACTTTATCATATCCGTACTTCTTACCGTTTTCGGAATGTTCGAATGTAAGGACAGAACCACATATAAGAGGTTGACCGAATTTATTACCAAAATCACTCGCACCGTTGGAAGCTTTAATGAGAATATCTTCAGGAGTCTGATACAGCCATGGCCTTTCTTCAGTGGCTTTTTCCCATTCCCTGGGGCCTTCGGGCCGGGGATATGATGTCATGTAAACAGCAGTACCTGCAATGGGGAAAGCCCCTTTGCCTCCGGCAATACGGTCCCTGATCTCTCCGCCTGTACCCGTGGATGCTCCGTTGAAAGGTTCAACTGTCGTGGGGAAGTTATGAGTCTCAGCTTTCAGTGAAAGAACAGATTTGAATTTGCTGACAACGAAATAGTCTGCTTTATCCTGTGTCCTGGGGGCAAATTGTTCAACAACAGGTCCTTCAATGAAGGCGCAGTTGTCTTTATATGCCGAGATAACTCTATTGGGATTCTTCCTGGTAGTAAGCTTTATCATCTGGAAAAGAGAAGTATCTTTTTCTATACCATCGATGATGAATTTTCCGTTGAAAATTTTGTGACGACAATGCTCAGAATTAACCTGGGAGAAACCAAATACCTCACTGTCTGTGAGTCTTCGTCGCAGCTTTCGACTGAGGCTTTCAAGATACTCAATCTCTTCATTACTTAATGCAAGTCCCTCTCTTGTATTATAATCACTTATGTTATCAATAAATAACACAGGATCGGGTTGCCGGTCAATAGTAAATATTTTCTGGTCCAGACTATCGTATAATCCCTGTAACATGGGATCCCATGTTGTGTTCTTACCGGCAGGATAAAATTCCTCTATTCTTTCTATCCCCTTGATCCCCATATTCTGAGTTATTTCAACTGCATTAGTACTCCAGGGAGTCACCATCTCTTTTCTTGGACCAATAAACGGACCCTTCGGTATTTCATCATCTAATAAATCAGCATCAAAAAGCCAGACAAGTTTTTTGATTTCATTTTCGGTAAGTCTGTCGCGAATTCCTGTTGCTATTATTGTCTTTGCAGAGCTTTGGAAGAAAAGGATCATAGAAACATCAGTATAATAGTATTTATTAAAAACTTCTATTCAAATATAAGGGCAATTTGAATAGAATGACAAATATAATATATGTTCGGAGATTCACTTATCTGATTTCAGCTATGTGTCAATCCACTTCTTTCAAGGAAAGCATCAATTGTAGGTTCCTGACCCCTGAAATTTATGTAAAGATTCATCGGATTATCACACCCTCCTTTTTCAAGAATGTTCTTTCTGAACGATGTCATTATTGCCCGGTTAAAAACACCTTTTTCCTTTAAATAATTAAATGCATCAGCATCAAGAGTCTCTGCCCATTTATATCCATAGTAACCTGAAGCATATCCTCCTCCGAAGATATGTGCGAAAGAAACACTAATATTTATATCATTAGTGGGAGGGAAGATTTCTGTTAATCCGGTGGCAGCAGATTCAAATTCTGTAAGGTCTGATTTGACCGGACTTGTTATTGTATGCCATGCCATATCCAGAAAACCGAAGGTGAGTTGTCTGTTACATGCATATCCCTCATTATAAGTTGCAGACGTCTTTATTTTTTCTATTAATTCACCGGGAATTGTTTCTCCGGTAATATAATGTCGAGCCCATAAGGCTAGCCATTCTTTCTCGTAAGCATAATTTTCGAACAATTGTGATGGTAACTCAACAAAATCACGGGCTACGTTTGTTCCTGAGAGAGACTTGTATGTACATTTTGAGAACATTCCATGCAATGCATGGCCAAATTCATGAAGAAAGGTTTTTACTTCATCGAAAGTAAGAAGTGATGGAAGGCTTTCTGAAGGCTTCGTAAAATTGGTTACAATAGAGATGAAAGGTCTGAAATCTTTGCCGTTCAATTTATATTGTTCTCTGTAGCTGGTCATCCAGGCTCCACTTCCCTTTCCTTTTCTGGGAAAATAATCTGTATAAAGCAATGCCAGAAAAGAACCATCTGAATCCAGAACTTCCCAGGTCTTAACTTCCTGATGATAAACAGGTATGTTCGAAATAGCATTAAAACTGATCCCGAAAAGTGACGATGCAAGATTAAAAACAGCTTCTTCCAGGTTATTAAGACTGAAATATGGTCTTAGTGTCTCATCATCAATATCGAACTGATCTTTTCGAAGTCTTTCAGAATAAAAGGCCCAATCCCATCTTTCCGGATTACCGCTGTGTCCGTTTGCATTTGCATATTCTTTAATTTTTGCATAATCTCTGAGAGCTGCAGGATAAGCTGCCTTATGCAAGTCATTGAGAAAAGACAGTACTTTTTCTTTATTATTAAGCATCCTGTCACTTAATACCAGGTCGGAAAATGTATTAAAGCCCAGTATATTGGATAATTCCAGCCGTAGATTGGCAATCTTTTTTGCTGTTTTGCTGTTATCGTTTGAGTCGGAATGAAAAGATCTTGAAGAATATGCTTTAAACATATGCTCCCTGAGATTCCTTTTTTTGCAATACTTCATAAAAGGGATATAACTTGGAGCATGAAGAGTAAATATCCAACCCTTTTTCCCTCTTGACACAGCTTCCCGGGAAGCTGCGTCAATAATATTTTCAGGTAATCCTTCCAGATCCTCTGCACTGTCCAGATGCAGTTCAAAGGCATTCGTGTCGCGAAGAATGTTTTCTTCGAATTTTAATGAAAGTTGTGCCAACTCCTCTGATATTTCCCTGAACCGTGATTTTTTCTTTTCCTGAAGACCAGCTCCGCCAAGAATGAAGTTGCGGTGATGTTTATCAAGAAGCATTTCCTGTTCTCTGTTAAGAGAAATCAGGTTCTTCTTTTCATAAACATATTTTATTCTGGCGAAGAGTTTCTCATTTAATGTGATATCATTTGAGAACCGGGTCAGCAAAGGCGATATTTCACGTGCTGCAGCCTGCAATTCACAATTTGTCTCTGCGTTGTTGAGATTGAAAAGGATTGAGGTTATACGATCCAGTTTTTCGCCTGTCCTGTCAAGAGCATCTATAGTATTGAAAAAATCCGGCAATACCGGATTCGAAGAAATATATTCTATTTCTGCAGCAGCTTCTTTTATTGCTTCTTCTGCTGCCGGTCTGAAATGAGAAATATCAATATCGTTAAAAGGAGGAGCTTCATATTGAGTCTCCCATCTCTGTAAGAGTGGATTGATCATTATCTAAAATGGAAGATCACTCAAATCATCAATCTCAGGTGGAATATCTTCCGGAATATTATCTGAAGGAATATCCGTTTGTATGTTACCCGGGTTTATTTTCTCTATTTTCCAGGCATCAAGATTGGTGAAGTAATTGATTTTTCCGTCACGCTCCCATTTATTCCCTTTGAGATTAAACCATATCCTTACGTCTTCATTGAGATATGATTCATTTATAATATCACATTTGTCCTGAATAAGCTGGAACTTGATATAATCGGTGAAGACGACATTATTTCCCGTCTCTTTTTTCTCAATGACGAATTCCCGTTTCCTGAATTTGTCACTCACCTGGTTTACCGGTAATATATCTATAATTTTACCTGTTATTTCAAATGCCATCCGGGTTTGATAATCTGATGTTAAAAATTAGTATAATTCCCTGATATACTTCAGTTTGCCTGGCTGCTATTCTGTTATTTCAAGAAGTTCAACATCAAAGATCAGGGTTGAAAAAGGTCTTATAAGATTCCCTGCACCATTTGCTCCATAGGCCAGATTCTGTGGCAGGTATATCTTAAATTTTGATCCTACCGGCATCAGTTGTAGTGCTTCTGTCCATCCGGGGATGACACCTGAAACAGGAAATTGTGCAGGTTCCCCTCTGTCAACGGAAGAATCAAATTTTGTCCCGTCGATTAAGGTTCCTGTATAATGTACTTTAACAATGCTCTCACTGGTGGGCTTGGCACCATTACCCATCTTTATTACTTCATACTGAAGACCACTCGGGGTCACAGTAATACCTTCTTTTTCCCTGTTTTTTGAAAGGAATTCCTCATTCTCCATAATGTAATCTTTATATAATATTTCATTTTCTGCTGCCTGTCTTTTAGCCCTTTCTTCTTCACGATCGCTTACATAAGTCATTATAAATGCTCTTGCTTCGTCATCAGACATTTTGGGTTTGCCTTTTTCTCCGTCAAGCATGGCCTTGGCAACAAGTAAAGGATCAAGCATCAGGCTATCAGTTACCAAAGCATTGTAGTTTACAATACCAAAAGCATATGCCAGAGAGTCCGAAAGACTTTTAATTTTAGAATTATTGACTGCATTTTTTCCACAGGAACTAATTATGAGGGTCATTACTATAGCTGAAATGACTATCGATTTGATTTTCATGTGTTTAAATATTATTATTTAATTATAAAATTTTAGCAAAGATAATATTTTGACCAATGTAAAAAAGTTTTTATACTTATTATTTTTTGACAGCCCTTATAATATGTCTCTTCCCCTGAGGGCCTCCAAGTATCGAAACTTCAAAACCGGCAGCTCTGAGATTCCGTTTAACTGTGCCTTTTGCCGAGTAGGTTACCAGTATCCCTCCCGGAACTGTGAAAGAGGATATTTTTTTGAATATCTCTGGAGTCCATAATTCGGGTTGTTTATCGGGCCCAAAAGCATCGAAATAGATCAGGTCATAAGAGCCTTCTTCGTCATAAGTCATAAAATCACCGGTGATTTTTGTAATACTGAAATTCTTACAAATATTTGTCATTACTCCGTCCTTTGCTTCGTGCAGACGTATAAACAGATCCTTCCCCCTGTTTCCTGCAAATGAAAAATGATTCAGTGACCTTATTATTTTCTCATCAAGAGGGTACTTGTCAATCGAAGTATAAAATATTTCCCTGTTCCCATTAATACTTTCACAGGCAGTAAGAAGAGCATTCAGGCCAGTTCCGAATCCAACTTCAAAAATATGTAAAGGAGAAGATTTACTCACATTCATACCATTCATGATGAATATATGTTGTGATTCCTGAACTGCCCCGTATACGGAATGATAATGCTCATCCAGTTCAGGTACGTATATTGAATGTGAGCCATCGGAAGTAGTTACAATATGCTTTGGTGATTCCATTTACCTGAGAAATACAATACTTTTTGACTTTTTGAGCAGGAAAAATTAATAATCGTAACCTTCAGGGATTTCTACACCTTTCAGATATGTTTTGTTATTTGTCTTATTATGCCTAAGTTATCCTGTGTTGATTATTCTCCCAGTCTGAGTTGTACCATGATCTTACATCTGTCGCAATCATACCGGCGGTACGGGCTGCTTCCAGGCCAAGATTGCCATCTTCAAACACCTGAATGAATTCAGGATTAACTTTCATTAGTTCAGCACATTTCAGAAATGTTTCAGGATGAGGTTTGAAATTTTCAACATCATTTGAAGTAATAATTATATCAAAGTATTGTCGTAATCCTGTTATTTCTAGAGTCCGTTCCACAGCTTTTCTGTGTCCTCCCGTACCCACTGCCATTGGAAGAGTTCCATGGTATTTTTTTACGATATTCACAACAGGCTCAATAGGTTTTACTTCATGTTGTATCTTATTGAACTGATAAAGTTTTTCCTCTATTAATTCTTCAATGGTAACATTTTCCAGTCTGAATTCTTTAATCAGTTCAGAAGCTATTATTTTCCCTGCACTTCCATTTAATCTTCTTAGAAAAGTCTGATCCATGTCAACACCAAATTTTTTACTGGCGAGTTTCCATCCGATAAAATGATAGGGCATGGTATTGGCAAGAGTGCCATCGAGATCAAAAATAAGACCTTTAATATTTGGTTGTATGTCGTATACCATTTTCAATTTTGGGTGCAAAGATAATAAAAAAGAGGGCGTCTTAAAATATCCTCATATATATTAAATACTGGCTTGTCAGGGAATGTATATTGATTTGCAAATAATTAAATACCCCCTTCTGTAGGGAAGGGGGTAAGTGAAAGGTTTATTGTGTCTGTTGAAAAAACAGCGACACAGTTAATTATTGTATTGGTCAAGGTACTCTTTTACCTGCCGGTACACATTCTCAGCAGTAAATCCGAATTTTTCATCTAGTACCTTATATGGTGCCGAATAGCCAAAAGTAGTAACACCCCAAACCTTGCCTTTAGGTCCGACGAGCCCCTGCAGTGTAACCGGAAGGCCGGCAGTAAGTCCGTATACCGGTATATTGTCGGGAATGACAGACATACGATAGGATTCGTGTTCTTCTCTGAACAAGCCTTCTGAAGGTGCTGATACTATTCTTATTCTCAGCTTGTCATTTCTGAGCAGAGCTGCTCCTTCAATCAGGGTTGATACTTCAGAGCCGCTGGCAAGAAGAATAATGTCGGGTGTGCCTTCACAATCCTGAACAATATAAGCACCATGATGTGCTTTCAAAGCATCTGCATATCTGTCATTGATATCTGAAGGAAGATCTTTGATGCCCTGTCGTGATAATATGAGAGCAGTTGGTGTACGTTTATTTTCCAGCGCAAGTTTCCATGCCACATTTGTTTCAACGGCATCAGCCGGACGCAGAACGAGCATGCTGTTTTCGCCCTGGTGGTTTTTCAGATGTTCCATAAGTCTGATTTGGGCTTCCTGTTCAACAGGCTGGTGAGTAGGACCATCTTCTCCTACGCGAAAAGCATCATGTGTCCATATATATTTAACTGGTAATGCCATAAGGCATGCCAGTCGAACTGCAGGTTTCATGTAGTCGGAAAAAACAAAGAAGGTTCCGCAGGCGGGGATGACACCTCCATGGAGAGCCATCCCGTTGACAACGGCAGCCATGGTGAGTTCTGAAACACCCATCTGCAGAAAAGAGCCGGAGAAGTCACCTTTTGAAAAAGCTTTGGTGTTCTTAAGAAAACCGTCGGTCTTATCGGAATTTGAGAGATCAGCCGATGTAACAATCATGTTTTCAATATTTTTTGCCAGAACGGATAGTACAGCAGCTGAAGCAGCCCTGGTTGCAGAATTCTCTTTTTGAATTATTGATTTGAAATCTATCTCCGGGATATCACCAGAATAAAACAAATTCAGTTTGTCATTCAGTGAACTGTTGGCTGTTGCCCACTCATCTTTCTTTTTCTGCCATTCTGATTTCTTCTGCCTATTCTTTTCAAGTATCTGGTTATAATATTCTTTTACTTCATCGAATATCTTAAAAGGATCATTAATGTCTCCTCCAAGATTTATCATGGATTTTTCGAATGAACCTCCGGCATCGCTTACCGGCATGCCATGAGTGGATGTCTTTCTCTCGAAACTGTTACCGTTGTTGTCTAAAAGACCTTTTCCCATAACAGTTTTACCGATTATCAATACTGGTTTATCCTTAGAACCAAGGGCTTTGTTCAGTGAATCTCTTATCTGATCGTGATCATTACCGTCAATTGTCATAACTTCCCAGCCCCATGCCCGGTATTTCATGGCAGTATCTTCCTGAGTAACAGCATTGGTCTCGGTAGAAAGCTGAATATCATTTGAATCGTAAAACATGATGAGGTTGTTGAGGCCAAGATATCCTGCTAAGCGGCCTGCTCCCTGAGAGATCTCTTCCTGAACACCACCGTCAGAAATAAATGTAAAAATTTTATGAGAGAATAAGTTCCCAAACCTGTTTGCCAGGAATCGCTCAGCTATGGCCGCACCTACTGCCATGGTATGTCCCTGCCCTAGAGGACCCGAAGTGTTCTCAATACCTCTCATCACATCAAGCTCCGGATGACCAGGAGTAGGACTATCCCATTGACGGAAACGCTGAAGGTCATCTGTATTAAAATGGCCGGTAAGCGTCAGTATGGAGTAGAGCATCGGAGACATGTGACCGGGATCCAGGAAAAATCTGTCCCGGTTAATCCATGTAGGATCATCAGGATCAAAGTTAAGAAATTCAGAAAATAAAATATGAATATAATCAGCACCACCCATTGCTCCTCCAGGATGACCTGATTTGGACTTTTCAACCATCGACATAGCCAGTATACGGATATTATCGGCTGCCATTTTGTTTACATCACTGCTCATAAGTATATTTTTTTATTGATTTATAAATATTTGCTGCTTTTTCATTTTTCGCCGCTGTTAGTGCTTTATTACAGATTCATCATGAATATTATGTCTTAAATGACATATAATAAAACACATATGGCCTGCAAACAAATAGCAGGAGAATTCAGTGAAGACGAAAAAACGGCAGTAAAATTATAATTTTATTGTTGACACACAAACAGAAATGCTGCACTATTTACAAATAATAATAGCAGATTTATAAGTGAAAAAACCTGCTATTAAGAAAGAATCATCTCTTCCTGCTTAAAACTGCAGCAAGAGATGTTATATAAAGTAGTTATTTCCGGTTATTCTAAAATTTATGCAACCGGTAGATGTATACTACAGGTATTTTCTGTCTTCTTCAGGAACTTCAAAGTATTTGTCGTATATCCTGACATCCGGTCCTGATTTTTCTTCAATTATGTTTTCTCTAATTTTATATGTGCATTTCTCCCCGCCAATGCCTGAAAAATAAATATTGAATTCCCTGCCTGTTTCATCGATCATGAGGATCCTTACCATATGGAGATATTTCATGCTGTTGAGCTGGGCCCCGCAAATGGGACAGGTATAGATATATTCCACTCCTTCCTTAATACTGAAAGTAGGATGTGTGGTTTTTGTATAGTTTCCAATTTTTGGGTTAAGCAGAACCAGTCCTTTCTCCCGTCTGTCTCCGAGATTTGTAGCAGAAAGGATAATGGAGTTTTTTACATTGAGATGTCCCCGGCAAACTTTACAAAGATAATTTACAGCCATAATAATCCTCCTAGTTTATTAAATGTTGTTTGTTTTCTTGCCTGTATTAATTATTCTAATATACAAAAAAAACTTAAGATCATATAATCAAAAACACAATCAGAAACGAAATTATACCTGCAGCTTTACCCGTTAATTCTGAAAGAAGCAGATAAGCTTATAAAACAAATTTTATCAGGTATGAATTGAAGATTTCTTATTATTCAGATAAACAGGGGTTTGATCTGGCAGTTTTATTTTAAGAGCCAGTATTTCATATAATATCAGTAGTAATTGAGCCTAGTTCTTTTTCTTTAGTTTAATTCTAAATTAGTAAGAATGAGATTTATTTTGGTTTTTAAGAAGTATTGTTATTAAATTCACAGCCGAATTTTGAAAGGAATAATTGTACGCTTAATAAATAATAATTATTTAAAAATCAATAAAAAATGTATCAATTAGGAAATCTTGTCAAGGACTTATCCGATAAGCATGGTCGCACAAGGGAGAGTCTCTTGCCTATACTTCAGGGTATAGTTGAGAAACATAATTATCTTACTGATGAGGCTATGGTTGAAGTAGCAAAAGAGCTGGATATCTCTGCAGCAGAAGTATATGGGACAGCTTCTTTTTACACTTTTCTGGACACACAGGAGCGCGGCAAATACGTAATACGGGTTTGTAAAACGATAACCTGTTCGATGAAGGGTAAGATTGAGATACTCGAGACACTGGAAGATATGCTTAAGATAAAAGCAGGAGAGACCACTTCTGATAAGCAGTTCACTTTACTGGAGACTAATTGTATCGGATGGTGTCACAAGGCTCCTGCGATGCTGATTAATGAAATACCTTACACCGAGCTTACTCCGGAAAAGGTTGTAGAGATTATAAAAGGTTATATGCAGAAAAAATAATATTCTGAAAGACATGAAAAACAAAGGACTGAATAAAGTAGATCTTATTTTCGAAAAAATAAATGCAGAAGAGGTATTGAAAAAAGCCTGGGAAATGTCGAATCAATCTATAATTCAGCAGATTCTCGACTCAGGCCTGAAAGGTAGGGGAGGAGCTGGTTTTCCCACCGGTCTCAAATGGAAATATACTGCTGCTATAGATGAACCTGAAAAATATGTTGTATGTAATGCTGACGAAGGTGAACCAGGTACATTTAAAGATCGGGAGATTTTAGACAAGGTAGTGTATAAGGTATATGGAGGAATGGCAATAGCAGGCAAAGCCATAGGTGCAAAAAAAGGAATTGTATACCTGAGAGGAGAATATCGTTTTCTTCTTTCACAATTATATAAAGAACTTGAGGCATTTCATAAAATGATAAAAGAGATAGGATACGATTTTGAAATTTCCTATCGCCTTGGTAGCGGTGCTTATATCTGTGGTGAGGAAAGCGCTCTTTTTGAGTCCATTGAAGGCAGGAGAGGAGAACCAAGGAATAAACCTCCTTATCCAACAACATCAGGTGTTTTTGAAAAACCAACGTCCATTAACAATGTAGAGACTCTGGTCACAGCAATGATGATAATAACTCATGGTCCGGAATCTTACAGTCAGCTTGGAACAAAAGACTCAAGAGGTTCAAAAGTGTTTTCAGTATCCGGAGATACTCCTATACCCGGGATTTTTGAACTGGAACTTGGAATGACAGTACAGGAGTTTGTTAATGAATTTGGTGACGGTGATACAAAAGCCGTCCAGGTTGGTGGTGCTTCAGGGTTTTGTGTTCCAAGGAAAAAATTCCAGGATACTATCATAGGTTTCGAAGGAGTGCCTACCGGAGGATCAATGAAATTATTCAACAGTTCAAGATCAATGTACAATGTTCTTCATAATTATCTCGATTTTTTCGCGGAAGAATCGTGCGGGCAATGTACTCCATGCAGAGTCGGCTGTCAACAGTTGCTCAGAGGTGTTGAAAAAGTCAAAAAAGGTGAAATACACTCAAATTATCTCAATGAACTGCTTAAACTCGCCGACACAATGAAAGTGGCATCAAAATGTGGTCTGGGACAGTCAGTGGGTAATGCTTTCAGAACCATTGTTGAAAACTTCAGGGAAGAGATCATCTATTAACATTTAAACTTCTTAAAATAATGATAAATCTGACTATAAATAACCAGAAAATTTCAGTAGAACCGGGAACAACCGTCCTCGACGCTGCAAAAAAACTGAACATACATATTCCTACGCTTTGTAACCATCCGGATTTATGTGTGGCCGGTAACTGCCGTGTCTGTGTTGTCGAACAGACCGGTGCTAGAACTCTCGTTGCCGCATGTGCCATGCCGGTTGCAGAAGGTATGGATATTCACACCAATACGCTCAAGGTACGAAACGCCAGAAAACATATTGTTGAACTTCTCCTTTCCGAACACCGATCAGATTGTACAAAGTGTTACAAGAATCAGAAGTGTGAACTACAGGCTCTCGCAAATGAATTCGCCTTTGGTGACACCGTTTTTATCGATCTGGTGAAAGACCGTCATTATGAAATTGACAGATCATCTCCTGCTTTTATCAAAGATGATAGTAAATGTATCAGATGTCAGCGTTGTGTAAGAACATGTTCTCAATTACAGCATATCTCAGCTATAGCTGTTGCCAATAAGGGATTACATCAGAAAATATCTTCCTTCCATGACCGCCCAATGAGTCATGTCGTGTGTACCAATTGCGGACAATGTGTAAACCGCTGCCCCACCGGTGCACTCGTTGAAAAAACATATATCGACCAGGTATGGGATGCTATTTATGACGAAGATAAACATGTAGTCGTTCAGACAGCTCCGGCTGTCAGAGTAGCTCTGGGTGAAGATCTGGGCTTTGATCCTGGTGAAATTGTTACAGGTAAAATGGTTACAGCTCTTCGTTATCTCGGCTTCGACTCCGTACTGGACACTGACTTCAGCGCAGACCTGACAATAATGGAAGAGGGGACTGAATTACTTAGCAGACTTAAAAAAGTGCTTGTTGACGGTGATGAGAAGACAAAGATACCGATGTTTACATCCTGCTCTCCTGGATGGATAAAGTTCATAGAACATAAATATCCGGAATTACTCCCTAATCTGTCGACATGTAAATCACCTCAACAGATGTTTGGGGCACTTGCAAAGACATATTATGCAGCAAAAAAGAATATAGATCCTTCAAAAATAGTATCTGTGTCTATTATGCCGTGTACAGCAAAGAAATATGAAGCTGACAGACCTGAAATGAGAGCAAGTGGATACAAGGATATTGATTATGTACTGACTACCCGTGAACTGGCTGTGATGATTAAACAGGCAGGTATCGATTTCAGAAATCTTAAACCCACGCATTATGATTCTGTAATGGGTGAATCAACCGGAGCAGGTGTTATCTTCGGAGCAACAGGCGGTGTTATGGAAGCAGCTTTACGTACTGCCTATGAGATTGTTACAGGACGTGAGGTGCCATTTACAAACCTGAACATTACTCCTGTACGTGGAATGGAAGGAGTTAAAGAAGCTTCAATAAAAATTGAAAACTGCCTGGAGGATTGGAAATTCCTTGAAGGAGCAGTGCTTAATGTCGCTATAGCTCACGGTCTTACTAATGCAAATAAAATTGTTAAACTGGTAAGCCAGGGAAAGACTAATTACCATTTTATTGAGATAATGGCATGTCCGGGTGGTTGTATTGGTGGAGGTGGTCAGCCTATTCCCACGAGCATGGAAATAAGACAGAACAGAATAGATGCCATCTATGCCGAAGACGAAAATATGCCTATCCGGAAATCACATGAAAACCCTGAAATAATTGCTATTTATGAAGAGTTCCTGGACAAACCGAATAGTCATAAGTCTCATGAATTACTTCATACTCATTACACAGAAAGGGAAAATTATTAATTATCAAAATGGTTTTATCATAAACCTAATAATTAAGGGTGCCTCAAAAGGACACCCTTAATTATTGTTCTAATATTCACCTGGCTTCTACGGGATATAATGTACTCCGCTTGTTCAACATTCCGGATAAAACATTATCTGCATCTGATTCTTATCACTGTCCCGTGTCAAGTCTTTTTAAAAGATATGCCATGTTCTCTCCAAGAATACGCATAGTGTTAAGACCCTCTTCATCCTTTAATACATCACCTTTATCCCTTCCTATACCCATATTCCAATAGGATGACCCTGGTATTATCATTTCATTGATAAGAAAGAAATGATTGACAGTATCAAATGCATTCACTGCTCCCGCTCTTCGCATCGATAATACAGCAGCTCCGGCTTTCCTTCTCAATGGATTACCGGCTCCACGCATTGCGTAACCGGCAACATCAATAAGGGCTTTGGCCTGGGATGCTATATCAGCAAAATACACCGGCGCACCTATCAACAGCCCGTCACATTGCTCCATCCTTTCAATACAGGCATTGATGACTTCATTATTCTGATGACATCTTCCATCTTTAAGCTCCCTGCATTTCATGCAGGCTATACATCCATTGACCCTTTTCCCTCCAAGCTGAAAAAACTCTGTCTCTATACCATTGTCTTCCAGTGATCTGAAGACTTCTTTTATGAGTATTTCAGTGTTACCTCCAATTCTTGGACTGCAATTAATTCCCAATACTTTCATTTTTACAAATTTTACGTTTTTACCAATTTTACGAATATAATTAAATATCTCAAACCAGATAGTAATATACATTTCTTACTATAATATGCTATTATAAAAAGCGGAAATTGATAAATAATACGGTTTTAATAAATTCAGAATTTTATTTCATATAAACGAATATCTTTACCTCTCCGCTCTCTTGTACCCTTTAATATGAGAAAAATTATCCATATTGACATGGACGCTTTCTTCGCATCTGTTGAACAGCTTGATAACCCCGAACTGCGTGGTAAACCAGTGGCAGTAGGAGGTAGCGGGGAAAGACATGTAGTGGCTGCAGCCAGTTACGAAGCCAGAAAATATGGTGTACGGTCAGCAATGCCATCTGTTAGCGCTAAAAAATTATGCCCTGGTCTAATATTTGTCCCACACCATTTTGAACGGTACGTGGAAATATCAGGAGAAATAATGAAAATATTCAGACAGTATACTGATCTTGTTGAACCATTATCTCTTGACGAAGCCTTTCTTGATGTCACAAATGACAAGAAAAATACAGGATCTGCAACATTGATTGCCAAAACTATAAAGAAAGAAATTCTGACAAATTTAGGACTTACTTCTTCTGCTGGAATCTCTTTCAATAAATTCCTTGCAAAAGTAGCTTCCGAAGTAAATAAACCTAATGGTTTCTTTGTGATACTGCCTGAGGAAGCCGGTAAGTTTATTGACAACCTGGCTATTGAGAAATTTTTCGGTATTGGAAAAGTAACTGCAGAGAAAATGCATCAGCTGGGTATCCATAAAGGCATTGACCTTAAACAATGGGATATGGAAGGTCTTATAAGGAATTTCGGGAAGGCAGGGAAGTTCTATTATGATATCTGCAGAGGTGTTGATGACAGGCCTGTGGAAGCAGAATGGGAAAGAAAATCCATTGGAACAGAATTGACATATGAAAAAGACCTTACAACAAGATTCGCAATTATTACTGAACTATATAAGCTGGAAAGAGAACTAATACACAGAATGGAAGAGAATAATGCTGTGGGACGAACTGTGACACTAAAGATTAAGTATTCAGATTTCAGCCAGATAACAAGAAGTAAAACTCTTCAGAATTACATCCGGGATTTTAATACTCTTCACAGAGAGGTGTCAGAAATAAGACGATCAGTTGAGCTTGAAGGGAAAAAAATCAGACTACTGGGAGTTAGTATATCTAATATGGAGTCTGATGAACCTTATTGCCGGCAGCTGGATCTTTTTGATCAGCAGGTATGATTTTTACTTATGATATTGTTCAAAGAATCGTCTCAGAATATGATATCGCTTTTTATGTTTCATGTACAGCGATGGTTTCTGCTCAGAAAATAATCTGAAATTATCAAATCTCGCTTTTGCGTTTTCCAGAACAGCCGGTCCTATACATTCTTCCGGAATACCTCTGGCATGATAGATCTCCATATATCTCTCAATCCCTTTTTTCCCGAAAGCATCAAGATCATCGGCAATAGAAAGAATCTTTAATAATGTATTCTCTTTATCTTTATATCTGTATTTCTTATTATCATGGTTTTCTATAGCAAACAGTACATTTTCGTAATTATCCGGATCCATATCGTTTCTTATCAGGAAGGTTTTTGCCATCTCTCTGCTTTGATATCCATGTCTTTCTCTCTGATCTGACTGCATACCCAGGTCATGAAGAAAAACAGCTATAATCAGTTGGCGGATAAACATAGGCTCATGTAATTCTTTGTCACCGTATGCCAGCACTTCAACAGCATATTGCCATACACGGCGGTGATGTTCCAGATCATGTGACGGTAAATCAGTGTCACCCCATGTCAGAAGAAAAAATTCTTCCAGTTGCCTGAGTAGTAAATTTTCTGTTTTGGAAATTATTTCCGGAAGTGTCATGATGTATTATCTCTGTTCCGGGCAGGATTATGATTAAAATGAGTAATTTTTTGGCATCTTTTAAGTCAGATACCCTCAGAATTATCTTTTTTAATTAAGATAGTCCAGAACTAAGCAGAAAAGAAATAACATGTATGTTTCGTATTTTTATGCAGACAGGGGTGATTTTATTTGTTGATCATCTTCCTGGCCATATCAAGTATTGTGGTGTCATCAAAACTTACAATACCTCCTCCGGGTCCCTGCTCAAAATGAATACCAACACTTTCGCCTTTTTCAAAATTTGTCCCTCCGAAGTAGTTTCTTACTGTATCTTCATTCAGATCCAGCTTTTCTGCTATTTTTTTCATACTACCGGAGGGCAACTGATCTTTAATTTTACGGAGTTCATTAAAAGTGATTGTCTTTCTCATGATATATTTTTTTATTTTATACTTCTTCTTCTACCAAAGATAATCATTAATGTATTCAGAATAAAATATCTGTTGATATATATCAAATGACATATATTTCCTTTTTATGATTCGGCACTAAAGCTCATCCATCAGTTTGATAAACAGCTCTATTGCTTTTGCTTTTTCATTAGTCAGGTGGAAATCCATGTTTTTTGTCAGATAGATATTTAAATCTTCTCCTTTAATGATACCTGTATCGCCGTATAGCTTCACAACTTCAGGTATGTTTTCCACTCCTGTCTTCAGAGCTTCGTTAAAATCATAAAGTATGTTTTCTGCCAGCTTTTTGTTTGCTGTCCAGCATGCAAAAGCAAATGGTAATCCTGTATAATTATACCATTCTTCTGCCAGATCAGTTTTTCGGCTGTATCTGTTCTCATATTCAAAACACTGATCACCTATGAGAACTATTGCCTCATCATATTTTATATCAAGGAAATTGAAATCTTCCGATGTCTCAGCCCATATAAATTGTTGTTTCCAGTAATATTTTGCCAGAATTCTGGCCAGGTTTACTGATGATCTGGATCTGTAATCAAGGTATATTTTTTTTATTTCTTTAAAAGGACAATTACTTAGCAGCATTACAGTTCTTACTTTACCATAAGCCCCAAGACAAAAATCGGTAATAATATGATACTCCTTCATTAGAGGTAAGACTGCAATTGGTATAAGTCCGATATCCACATCACCAGCAATAAGACGGGTGGCACAATCGGCAGGGTGATCAGTTGAAATGTTCACTTTTTTATCGAATCCGGTCTTCCACATTCCATAAATGAATGGATATGTATTTGCATATTTTACAGCAGAAATCCTTATTTTTCTTCCTCTCATTTCTATTCCCGGTTACTTACTATTAATAATGTTTAAGTTTTTTAATTCTTCTAAAATAGTACTTTTGTATGTATGCTTACCTCAGGAAAACAATAAAAAACAAATAAATGGAATTAAATTCTCTAACCGCTATTTCTCCTGTTGATGGAAGGTACAGGCATAAGATGAATGAGCTCGATCTTTATTTCTCTGAATATAGCCTGATTAAATACCGGATAATGGTTGAGATTGAATATTTTATTGCTCTGTGCGATATACCTCTTCCAGGACTTGATGATTTCAGGAAAGATCATTACGGGCTGCTGCGTTCAATATATGAGAATTTTAATCTTGATGAAGCCGGAAAAATAAAAGCACTGGAAAAGAAAACGAATCATGATATCAAAGCCATTGAATACTATCTGAAGGAAAAATATTTTCAGTCGGGTTGGGGAAAGTGGAGTGAATTCATACATTTCGGACTTACTTCCCAGGATATAAACAATACCGCTATCCCACTTTCATTGAAAGATGCTATGATCAATATTTATTTTCCCCTTCTTTTTGAACTCAGGGAGGTGCTTGCTTCATTAGCCGACGAATGGAAAGATATTCCCATGCTGGGACGGACACATGGACAACCGGCATCTCCTACAAGGCTTGGGAAAGAGATAGCCGTATTTATCGCCAGAATTGATGAACAGTCAAAATACTTTGGACAAATACCGTATTCTGCCAAATTTGGAGGAGCTACAGGTAATATGAATGCTCATAAAATTGCTTATCCCGATATTGACTGGATAGCATTTGCTGATAATTTTGTTAACGATGATCTGGGTTTACAACGTTCAAAACCGACAACGCAGATAGAACATTATGATAATCTGGCAGCTTTGTTTGATAATATGCGGAGGATCAATGTTATTTTAATTGATTTGACAAGAGATTTCTGGACTTATATATCTTTGGATTATTTCAGGCAAAAGATAAAGAAAGGTGAGATAGGATCATCTGCTATGCCTCATAAGGTCAATCCTATTGATTTTGAGAACGGAGAAGGTAATCTTGGATTTGCAAATGCCATTCTCAGGCATATGGCAGAAAAGCTTCCGGTATCAAGGCTGCAACGTGACCTCACTGACTCAACAGTACTGAGGAATACAGGAGTGCCTGTTGGTCATACAATCCTGGCTTTTAATTCAATATTAAAGGGACTGAATAAGCTGATAATTAATGAAGAAAAAATTCGATATGATCTTGATAATAACTGGGCCGTTATTGCCGAAGCAATTCAGACAATACTGAGAAGAGAGGGTTATCCTGAACCCTATGAAGCACTTCTTGAATTAACCAGGACAAACAGGAAAATTACAAAAGATGAAATAGCGGATTTTATTGACAGTCTCGCAATAAATGAATCTGTGAAGGCAGAATTAAAAAGTATAACCCCGTTTAATTATACCGGTTTTTAATGTTTTTCTAATGGATAAGGTCAGACTCCTGTTGAAATATATCAGTCCCTACAAATGGACAGCTGTTAAAAGTGTCATTTATAATATTCTGAGTGCTGTTTTTGCACTTATTTCATATACCCTGGCAATACCTTTTCTTAAAATACTTTTTGACAGGGTGGAATCTTTGCCTCATCCGGGAGAATTTACAGCCAGTCTGGAATATCTTAACAGTTTTGTCAGGTATTATTTTACGGCTCTTATTGACAAGCAGGGAGAATCGGGGGCTTTATTGCTGATATGCGTTGTTTTCATTATTGCCAGTTTCTTCAAAAATGGCTTTATTTTTCTTGCAAATAACAGCATGGCTTATATACGCTCATGCACTGTTCGTGATCTGAGGAAAAAAATGTATGATAAGATTCTCCGTCTTCCTTTGTCTTTTTTTTCTGAATCACGAAAGGGAGATATTATGACAAGAATTTCAAACGATGTCCAGGAAATAGAACTGTCCGTGATGTCCTCCCTCACTATGCTCTTCAGGGATCCGATGTATATCCTGATTTTTGTCATCTATCTTTTTGTGAGCAGTTATCAGCTCTCTTTGGCTGCCCTGATTCTTCTGCCTTTAAGTGGCTTGTTGATAGGCAAAACAAGCCGTTCTCTCAGATCTTCGTCACTGGCCGGCCAGCAACACCTGGGAAGTTTGTTGTCTGTAGTTGAAGAGACACTATCCGGACTCAGGATAATTAAAGGATTCAATGCAGAGAAAAAAATGCAGAATCAATTCAGGGACACAAATGAAAGGTATGCGAAAATATTCAAAAGGGTGACCCGGAAAAACTATCTGGCATCACCATTGAGTGAATTCCTTTCAACAATTGTAGTATTGGTTTTAATGTATTTTGGAGGAATGCTTGCCTTGAGCGGAAGCACAAATATGACACCGGATAAACTGATAGCTTTTCTGATAGTATTTTCCCAGATCATTCCCCCGGCAAAAAATATTACAACAGCATGGTTCAACATCCAGAAAGGGATGGCCTCAATTGACAGAATAGACCAGATACTTGAAGCCGGAGAAAAAATATCAGAGAACCCGAACCCTGTTTCTAAAACACACTTTGAGGATTCTATCGAATTTAAGGATGTCTGGTATGCATATAACAGCGAACCTGTTCTAAGAAATATTAACCTGAAAATAAAAAAAGGACAGACAGTTGCCATTGTCGGAAAATCGGGTGCAGGTAAATCAACTCTTGCTGATCTTCTGCCCAGATTTATTGAAGCTGACAGAGGCACAGTCATGATCGACGGAGTGGATGTGAAGGATATCAAAATAACAGATCTTCGCTATTTGATGGGTATAGTTAGTCAGCACCCAATTCTCTTCAATACAACTTTTACAGAAAATATAGCTTTCGGAGTTGAGGAGCCCGAGAAAGAGAAAATTGAAAATGCAGCCAGGATTGCCAATGCTCATGATTTTATAATGGAGACAGAGAACGGGTATGATAATTATGTAGGAGAATCAGGAAACAAATTAAGCGGCGGTCAGAAACAGAGAATAAGCATTGCCAGGGCTATAATGGCAAATCCTCCCATCCTTGTTATGGATGAAGCAACTTCTGCCCTGGATACTGAATCGGAGAGACTGGTTCAGGATGCAATACTAAAACTGATGAAAAACAGAACATCGATAGTTATTGCGCACAGACTTTCAACTATTCAAAATGCCGATGTTATTGTTGTACTTGATAATGGAAAAATAGTTGAAGCCGGAACACATTCGGAACTAATGCAAAAGAAGAACGGTGTCTATGCCAAACTTCACAGTTATCAGGCTATATAAAAAACCTGTTACGCCCTGTACTCATTATTGTATTTTTCATTCATCCGCTATCTTTTTGTTATGCTCAGATTCACTTTTCATACCAGTTGGAAGGATAGTCCGATTTACCATTTGCTGAATGGATTCTTTGACAGGTATGAATTATAAAAACGAGGATCACTGGTGACTTCTTTTCCAAGCCATTCAGGCTTCTCAAACTCCTCATCTTTATCTGCAAGCTCTATTTCCGCAATTATTAGTCCTGTATTGGAACCGGCAAACTCGTCAACTTCGAAAGTGTGTTTTCCTTTTTGTATCCTGTACCTTGTTTTTTCAATAATACCCGGTTCACACAATAACAGAAGATCTTCCGCTTCTTTCACTGATATCTCCTTTTCCCATTCGAACCGGCACATACCAGATAAGTCGCTGCCACCCTTAATAGTGATATACCCCCTGTTTTCACTTATGCGTATTCTTACAGTACGGTCTGGAACAGATGAAATATATGCCTGTTTAATCTTACTGCAAATATATTTCTCATGCCGGAATTCTCCTGTAATAAGAAATTTCCTCTCTGTTTCTTTTCCCACAATATTATTAATCTTTTTTTGAAGATTATGACTATTCTATATCAAAGAGTCTGCATATATGTCTGTTATAAAGGTTTTCAAAAACAGCCCTGCCAACAGTATCCTTGTTAGTCTCAAGTAAACCGAGGTACTCATCTATCCGGTCAGCAGCAAGCTTATAAGCGACATGTATCAGCTGCCTCATATTGGAGTTGTAATTGATATTATCCGGAATATGTCGAATGGAGTCCGCAAACTTTCTGCTGTCCCAGCCAGATACATTTACTGCGGTTGGTAATTCAGAACTCTTAATATCAATAACATCGGCGTAAGGAGCGCACAGTTCTTCAATTTTTTCAAGAGATCCGTAGTATATCTCTTTTGCAAATTCAAGAGCTTTGTTTCCTGAAAGAGCCAGTCCTGTAATTTCTTCAAGCCAGGTAGTCCCTGCTGTTTTCAGATGTATACCTTTATTATGCTTTCTGATGATTGATCCTATATAAGGATAAATTGAGAATTTATCAGATCCTGAATGGACACTCATTTTAAGATCTTCCGGAAGGCCGAATTCTTTTATGGCAAAATCAATTATTATCAGATCTGATTCAAATTCTTCTGCAAAGCATTTAGGATCTCCTTCATAATCAATACCTTTATTGAATCGTCCGGAAAATTTTGGTGCGATGGTTTGTGCAGGGATACCTGCATCTCCGAGCATTTTAAGAATGAAAAGCAGTTCAACAGGAGTCTGAGGTAAGGGAACTTCATCCATTGAGACTTCGGTAATGAAATTACCCTTACCCTTAATATTTTCTATTTTTTTATAGATCTCTCTGGCTTTTATTATAGCGTAAAGGTACTTATCAGCAATAGCCCTGAGCTGTTTCATGCTTATCTCAACAGGTTTATTCAGACCTGCAAAGTTGAAGGTTCCCAGATAATTCATTGAGCGGACAATAAATTCTTCTATTCTCTCTTCTTCTGCCATTTTACCGATATAGGAGGCTACGTCAATAGTAAAAAAGTCTGAATAATTAATAAATCTGTCGACAGTCGCAAGGTTAATATGATCGGCATCAACGAAATAATCTCTTCTGAACTGAGCCCTGACAACTGCCTCATCAGCCTCTTTTCTTACATCTCCGGGTTCGGTTCCTATTATCATGTGTTCCCTGTTAGACTTATTCCACACGGGGGTAATGACAATCCCTTTTTTTTCAGCTTCAGTGATTGCTTTTAACTGGGCGTCTCCCTGACGACCAAATCTGTCGCCCATACCGAAAGAGTATTTTCCTAATTTTTTCATATTACAGGTCTTCAACTCGTTTCATTTGGGGAACTAATAAATGCATAACTATCCATGCCAAAACATAGGCTATTCCGCAGAATATGAACAACATGGCATAGCCGATTTCAATTTTGTCAAGTGCAGTGTAATGTTTCAGGAGTAGTCCGGCTGCCTGAGCTACAAGTATTCCTCCAAGAGCTCCGGCCATACCTCCTATGCCGGTTACTGAAGCCACTGCCTTTTTGGGGAACATATCAGAAACCGTGGTAAAAATATTGGCAGACCATGCCTGATGGGCTGCACATGCAAGTCCGATGACCAGAACAGCATACCAGGTATTAAATTGTCCGAGCCAGCTTGCCAGTAATACTGAAAGTGGCACAAGTGCGTATATGAACATAGCTGATTTACGGGCTTTATAGGTTGCCATCCCTGCGTTCATGAATTTTTTAGGCAACCAGCCTCCGAATACCGATCCAACTGTCGATATAGTATAAACGAGAGCAACAGCCATTGTCCATGAAATAACGCCAGGTATGTCGGCCTCTATTCCTGTATAGCCGGGATTCATAATTACAAAATCGTGTATTTTACGGGTATTCTCTCCGCTAAGAAAAGCCGGTAACCAGAAAAGATAAAACCACCATACCGGGTCAGTCAGGAATTTACCAAGAAAGAATGCCCATGTCTGACGGTATGTTAAAAGTTTTGTCCATGGCACTTTTTCATGAGCTCTTTTAATATCATTTTTTTCATCAAGGTCACTGTGAATATAATCATATTCAGCCTGTTTAATAATTCCTGCTTTTAGTTTTTGCTCAGGGCTTGCATAAATTCGGAACCAGAAGAACAGCCAGAGAAGGCCTATAGCTCCAACAAGAATAAATGCCCATTCCCAGCCCCAGTTGATAGCTATCCAGGGAACGAACAAAGGAGTAATTATTGCACCTATATTCGTGCCGGAATTATATATTCCTGTAGCAAAAGCTCTTTCTTTTTTCGGAAACCATTCTGCTATTGTTTTATTTGCTGCAGGAAAATTGCCAGCTTCAGTGAAACCCAGAGCTGCACGCCATATACCAAAAGTGAAGGCGTTATGTGCAAGGGCATGTCCTATTGCAGCAAAACTCCAGCCCAACAATGCATAAGCATAACCTTTCTTTGTCCCAATCCAGTCAATAAACCTGCCGGCAATTGTCATACCTACGGCATAAGCAATCTGAAAACTCATTACAACCCATGAATAGTAAAGCTCCTGATTTGCTTTGTCGGCACCAAATATGCCATTATCGGAAAGAATCGGTTTTAATAATCCTAAAACATTTCTATCGAAATAGTTAACAGTAGTGGCAAAGAAAACAAGTGCACATATTGTCCACCGGTATCTTCCGATGCGTTCATTTATTTCATTAAAAGACATAATCAGATGGTTTAGGTATATTTATACATTATAAGTTGTTGAAGCTGTTGTTCCTCCACGTCCTGTCCAGTTAGTATGAAAGAATTGTCCCCGGGGTTTATCAGTTCGTTCATATGTATGGGCACCGAAATAATCGCGCTGAGCTTGTAACAGATTAGCCGGCAGCCTTTTGCACCGATAGCCGTCGTAATAGCCCAAGGCTGATGATAAAGCAGGAACAGGTATGCCATTTGTTAATGCAGTAGCGACAACCTTTCTCCAGCCGTCCTGAGCTTTGTCAATTTTGTCTTTGAAGAAAGGATCCAGCATGAGATTGGTTATGGAAGGATTATTTGTAAAAGCTTCCTTTATTTTTCCCAGAAATATTGATCTGATAATACAGCCACCTCTCCACATGAGAGCTATCCCTCCATAATTAAGGTCCCATTTGAATTCTTCTGCAGCAGCTTTCATCAGGGCATATCCCTGAGCGTATGACACTATTTTGGATGCATACAGGGCATCTCTCAAATTATCAGTGAATTTCTTTTTATCTCCGGAAAAAGCAGGTTCAGGGCCTTGTAGAATACCGGAAGCTTTTAACCTTTCTCCCTTCACAGCGGAAAGACATCTTGAAAAAACGGCTTCTCCGATTAGAGTAAGCGGGATGCCCAGATCGAGAGCTGTAATGGCTGTCCATTTACCTGTCCCTTTCTGTCCTGCTGTATCAAGTATTTTATCAACAAATGGATTGCCATCTTCATCCTTAAAAGCAAGAATGTTTCTGGTAATCTCAACGAGATAGCTGTTGAGATCGCCTTTATTCCATTCCTTAAAAACGAGATGCATCTCATCAGTGTTCATGCCAATCAGATCCCTCATTATATGATAAGCTTCACATATAAGCTGCATATCACCATATTCAATGCCGTTATGCACCATTTTAACGAAATGACCTGCTCCGTTTTCTCCTACCCAGTCGCAACAGGGTGAACCATCCTCAACCTTCGCGGCAATAGCCTGAAAAACAGGTTTTACAAATGGCCAGGCTGCCTTTGATCCTCCCGGCATAATTGAAGGACCAAGCAAAGCCCCTTCTTCACCTCCCGAAACACCTGTGCCTATATAAAGCAGACCTTTGCTCTCAACATAAGCAGTTCTTCGGTTAGTATCAGGGAAATGAGTGTTGCCACCATCTATAATTATGTCTCCTGATTCAAGATGAGGAATGAGAGTATCAATCATCTCATCCACAGCATTGCCGGCTTTTACCATGATCATTATCTTTCTGGGCCGGCTGAGAGATGCAACAAGCTCCTCAACAGACCTGGTGCCTGTTATATTTTTTCCTTTAGCCCTTCCCGAAAGAAAATTATCAACCTTACTGGTGGTTCTGTTATAGACACTGACACTAAAACCTTTGCTCTCCATATTGAGAACGAGATTTTCTCCCATAACAGCCAGTCCTATTAATCCTATATCTGAAAGTTTGTCCATCTGTGAAGACTTTTGTGTAAAGTAAAAACTCTTTATAATTACTATCCTATTATTTATTTTCTATTTTTTCTCTTGAACTCCACAAACCTAGAGAGGGATTTGAAATATAGAAAATTTCTTCACCTTCCGGTGTAGTGTTAAATCCATCTTTCATTGCTGAGGGATTGTATTTTTTCATCGCTTCACTAAGATCAGAATACTTGAAATTAGCAGATTCAATATCTTCCTTGCTTACATGTCCGGGGCAATAAGTGACAGAAAATCTTCCTTCTGAACTGCCATGGATAAGATGAGCAGCAGCAGACAGGTTTTGCCTCAGTTCATCGTTATTTTTGACAGCATCAAGAGTTGAAGGCGTACCCCTGTATCCGTATTTTCTTATTAATCTGTCTATCTCTTTGTCTTCCCCAAACTCTCTTAATCCGGGAGCCAGTACAATAATCTCACCACCGTCAGCCATAGCCATACGCGTTCTGTATATACTCTTATTTCCAAGCCAGGTGCTCTTATATTCAACAGGATCAAGATAAACAACAGCTTTCCTAAGAGGCTTGTCAAACATTGTAAAATTGACTTTGAGAGATAATTCAGACGCCAGATAAAAAACTTCAATATCATCACCGATGAACAGACCTCTGATAACGAGCCTGCCCGATGCATCCCGTCCCACTACTGTTTGAATATATAATACCGGAAGGTGAGATATGAACTTTTTTTCAGCATAGTTAAGTATCCTTCTAACGGGATTATCAGCAATACCCATCAGGTTCTCCATACCATAGACAGCAGCAATGAAATGGCTTTTATTAATACCTTCCGATCCGCCTGTACCTACAAAAAGATTCTTATTGAAATTAGCCATCCCGATAACCTCATGAGGCACAACCTGTCCTATTGAGATAATAAGATCATGTCCGCCCTGGTATATCATTTTGTTCAGCTGTGCCGGCCAGGAGTATCGTAATACTCCTGAAGTAATTTCCGCAACTTCTTCCTCACTGACTGTGCCAAGGGTCAGAACATCTTTTCTCCAGTTATGAACACGGAATAATTCCATGGGAATATCTCCAAACATATCAAACAACTGGTCTTTGGTCATTGGTGTGTGTGTGCCAAGGGCAGGGAGTATATCTGTGAGTCTTTCCCTGTAATACTTATATATCAGATTAGTTATTTCTCCTGCTCTGGAATGAATTCGTGTCTGATCAGGTGGCACTGCAAGGACATGATCTTTTTTACCAAGTTTTTCGAGAGCTGTAAAAAGGCCTTGTTGAAGGGTCTCTGAATCAATAATTGTATTTACTGATCCATTTTGATAATAAATCATATCTTAAATCTTTCAGTTATACTCCGGAGTAGGCACTAAAACCTCCGTCAACAGGTATTACTACACCAGTAACGAATTTTGAGAGATCGGATGCCAGATACACAAGGGTTCCCGTTAACTCTTCAGGAGTTCCGTATCTTTCCATTGGAGTATTATTGATGATCTTCCTTCCCCTTGGTGTCGATTCTCCTGTTTTTTCATCAATGAGGAGGAACCTGTTCTGATTTGTCAGAAGAAATCCCGGAGCAATTGCATTAACTCTGATATTTGTTTTTGAAAAATGAACAGCCAGCCATTGGGTGAGATTATTCACGGCTGCTTTTGCTGAAGAATATGCTGCAATTTTTGTGAGAGGCCTGTAAGAGTTCATGGAGGATATATTAATTATTACTCCTGATTTATTCTTGACCATATCAGATGCAAAAACCATTGTCGGAATAATTGTCCCTTTAACATTAAGGTCAAAGACTTTGTCAAATCCTTCAATTTTAAGACCGAAAAAAGTGTCCGACGGATCCTCTGAACCATCCATTTGTTCCACATTGGTTGTTGCAGCAGGAGAATTGCCTCCGGCCCCATTGATAAGTATGTTGACTGACCCTAGTTTCTTGTCAATTATTTCTTTTGCTCCTTCAAGCGAAGCCTTGTCAAGTACATTTGCAGAAAGACCGATTGATGGAATTTTATACTTTTTTTCCAGTTTAGCAGCAACATTCTCTGCTGCATCTTTATTGAGATCAAGAATTGCAGTCTTTACTCCATGAACAGCAAGTGAGCGTGCCATCTCTGAACATATTATACCAGCACCTCCTGTAATAACGGCAACCTTACCTGTCAGATTGAAATTATCCATAAATATTATATTAATTTATTTTTTTAGCTGTGTTTATTCATCATAAAAACCAAAGTAATCTCTTGCATTTTTCCAGGAAACACCTACTATTAGTGGTTTTAGTAGTTCATCCTCATCAGGGATTGTTCCCTTTTCAACTTCTTCTCCCACATAATTACATAAAATCCTTCTAAAATACTCATGCCGGGGATAGGAGAGGAAACTTCTGGAATCTGTGACCATTCCAATAAACCTTCTCAGTAAGCCCAGTGAAGAGAGATCCCTGATATGCTTTTCCATTCCGTTTTTCTGATCAAGAAACCACCAGGCAGCACCGTATTGAACTTTTACTGCTGTTGAGCCGTCATTGAAATTGCCGGCCATTGTCAACATCATCTCGTTATCGGCAGGGTTCAGATTATATAGAATTGTTTTTGCCAGCTGATCGGTGTTGTCAAGTGTGTCAAGAAACTTTGACATTTTGAAAGCATCCTGTGGAACGCCTATTGAATCCCAACCGGTGTCCGGTCCCATTAGCCTGAACATTCTTGAATTATTATTCCTAAGTGCTCCTACATGAAACTGTTGTGCCCATCCTCTTTTATGGTTCATGCGACATAATTCAATCATTATGGCAGTTTTGTATTTTTCTGCTTCTTCCAGTGACAGATCGTTACCTTTTATTAATTTTTTGAATGATTTGTCAACATCTGATTCAGTGAATGGTGAATAGTAAAACCTGTCAAGGCCATGATCTGAACATCTGGCTCCCGTTATATGAAAGAATTCATGTCTTTTGTCAAGAACTTCCACCAGAGTCCTGAAATCTTTTATTTCTTTATCAGCCGATTCTCCCAGTTTTTCAATATATGCTGTGAACTTAAGAGGGTCCTCTGTCTTTATTACATTATCAGGCCTCCATGTAGGAAGGATCTTTACTTCAAAGGCATTTTGAAGCTTTTTATGATATTCAAGCGAATCAGAAGGATCATCTGTAGTACATACAACTTCTGCTTTTACCTTTTTTAAGAGAGAACGGATGCTGAATGCTTTTGTCTTCAGAAGATCTACAGTCTTTTTGAATATTTCTGCAGCTGTTGCGGGAGAGAGAAGATCATAAATATTGAAATACCTTGCTAGTTCAAGATGTGTCCAGTGATACAGGGGATTTCCTGTTGTTGAGGGAACAGTCTCTGCCCATTTGGTAAACTTTTCATAATCAGAAGCTTCGCCGGTACAAAACTTTTCATTAATACCATTTGTCCTCATAGCACGCCACTTATAATGATCTCCTTCGAGCCATGCCTGGGTCAGATTGTCAAACTGCCTGTCATCGGCAATCATTTGAGGTGAGAGATGACAATGGAAATCAATAATGGGCATGTTTTCAGAATATTGGTGATACAGCCTTCTTGCAGTTTTATTCCCGAGGAGAAAATCATCATGGATGAAAGTCTTCATATCTTATATGATTAATAATGATAAAACAATATTTCGCTGTGCAGGTGAGAAACAGATAATTGAATGAACACGAAAATAGGAATTACTATCCAATCTTTCAAGAAATATTGTTTATTATTTGAGGGACCTCTTTCGCAGATTTCTAAGGTATTGAAAGATTGTTATTTTGATTGAAAAGTATTATATCTGAAGGCTCACTTACTATGTGTTTTGATAACTGTAATTTGCTGGTTTTACTGATTTTATCTGCAATTTATCCGGTGTTCAGAATTTTTTAAGATATATTTGTGTGTACCAAAACCAAATCACAATGAATATAGAAATACGATATGCAGGTCACCCTGAAGATGTAAAGCGATATGATACAGAACGTATACGACGTGATTTTCTTATTGAGAAAATATTTTCAGCAGATGAAGTAAACATGGTATATTCAATGTACGATCGTTATATTGTTGGAGGTGCCATGCCCGTAAAGGAAGAATTGAAACTGGAAACATGTGACGATCTGAAGGCTTCCTGTTTTCTTGAGAGGAGGGAACTGGGACTGATAAATACAGGAGGGGAGGCTATTATTGAGACCAGTAATGGAACATACAAACTTGATTTTAAAGAGGCTTTGTATCTCGGACAGGGAACAAAAGATGTCGTTTTTAAATCAGTCAGTTCCGGCAATCCTGCAAAATTATATATTAATTCAGCTCCTGCCCATTATGCCTATCCTTCAAAAAAGGTTACCCTTAAGGAAGCAGAGATTGTTGTTATGGGCAGTCTGGAGCAATCTAACCACCGAACAATAAACAAACTGCTTGTCAACTCTGTTGTCCAAACCTGTCAGCTTCAGATGGGTATGACAGAATTAAAAGAGGGTAGTGTATGGAATACTATGCCCGTTCACACCCATAACAGGAGGATGGAAGCTTATTTTTATTTCGAAGTGCCTGAGAAACAGGCTGTGTGTCACTTCATGGGCGATCCTGACGAAACGCGTCATATCTGGATGAAGAATGACCAGGCTGTTTTATCTCCTTCATGGAGTATCCACAGTGCTGCCGGTACATCAAATTACACATTTATCTGGGGAATGGCTGGAGAAAATCTTGATTATGGTGATATGGATATCAGAACACCGGATACACTAAAGTGATTATTCATCCTTTAATGCCTGCTGAGAAGTGCAGGCCACAGATATTATAAAAATTACCGATATATGAATGAAATTTTTGATCTTTCCGGTAAAGTGGCTCTTGTAACAGGAGGAACTCACGGAATAGGATTGGCTACAGGCCTCGCTCTTGCAAAGGCCGGGGCTGTGGTATGTGTTAATGACATCCTTGAAGAAAAGCTGGAATCCTGTAAAGATGCCTTCAGAAAAAATGATTTGAATGTTTATACTCTTAAATTTGATGTAACTGATCCTGTTGATGTTGATAAAGGAATAACGAAAATTGAAAAGAACTGTGGGCCGGTGAATATTCTTGTCAATAATGCAGGAATAATCAAACGTATTCCTATCCTTGAAATGGATGTTGAAGATTATAAACAAATTTTGGATGTTGATCTTGTTGCCCCTCTCATTGTATCAAAACGTGTTGTTCCGGGGATGATAGAAAAAAGAAGCGGCAAAATTATCAATATGTGTTCAATGCTCAGTGTATACGGAAGAAATACGGTTTCTGCCTATGCTTCGGCTAAAGGGGGGCTTAAACTTCTGACACAATGCATGACATGTGAATGGGCTAAATATAATATCCAGATCAATGGAATCGGACCCGGATATATTGCTACAAGTCAAACCGCACCTATCCGTGAAAACGGACATCCTTTCAATGATCTGGTTATGGCCAGAACACCGGCAGGCAGATGGGGTGAACCGGAAGATGTTGGCTGGGCAGCACTATTTTTAGCGTCAAAAGCAAGTAATTTTGTTAACGGACATATCCTTTATGTTGATGGTGGAATACTCGCAAATTTCGGATATGTGAAAGGCGAAAATGAGATCTGAATTATTCTGAAAGCTCTTCTTCAGCGGCAATGGCATTGAAATAGAGGATTGTTGAAAAAACAGGCAAAGCCGGTAGATATAAAGCGTTTATAATTGTTGACAGAATAAGATAGCCGGGCTGGTCCATAAACGCACTTACACCTTCAACAGACGAAGGATCGGTTACAGTATTGAATAAACTGCCTGTAAAGGGCAGAAGAATAAGAGCAGACAATATAACTGATATCACCGTTAGAAGAGCCACGAAAATCGCAACCCATCCGATATTAATCCAAAATTTACGGTGTACGATCCTGAAGGTACGAGCTATTGCATGTCCTATGTCTGTACCTTCAACAATCATTACCGGAAGAATAAACATATATATGGTTGCAATGTATATTGCAGCAAAAATAAATCCTATAAGAAAAACAAGCAGGCCCAAAGCCATTAACACCGATCCGAAAAAGGCCAGAAGAACCATTATTATCAGATAAGGAATATAGTATTTGAAAGCTTTTACTGCTGAAACAAATATTGTTGTCTGATTATCAATAGGATGATGGATGACATAATAGGTTAATAATATAGTGAACCAAATGCTGATAAGAGAAATAATAATAACCGGCAACATAAGTTCCCGGACTTTATTAATAATTTCTTCCGGATCAGTGTAATTTTGGATATCGACTAAGTCAAAGGCTGACATCAGGTATTGCATAATAGCTGACAGAAGCAGCGAAGTAAGAAAAAGAGCAATAAAATGTCTTTTATAAAACGACCATAATGAATTCATCACACTATCTGTGTCATGCTTCCGGTATAATATATGGTCTTTAAAAATTTCTGTTATTTCCCTTTTCTCCATTGTCTCAAGATGTTAGTTAGAGGAAATCTGTATTTTTGCTTTTCAGGCACAAAAATACCTTCATTGACTGATTTAACATCCTCAATAGTAAAAAATGATTTAGGGTTGATGCTGTTAATAATCTGAATAACCTTGTCAAGTTCATGCCGTTTGACAATAGAATAGATAAGATGTACCTTTTCTTTTGCACCCTGGGCTTCTATACTGGTTGCACCGTATCCCCGGCTGTTGAGTTTTTGGACCAGCTCAGGACCGTTACCCCGGGTAATAATACGTATTATCTGTATACCCATGGCTAATCTTTCCTCAATTATCATTCCTACATAGTTCCCCATAGCAAAACCAGCAGCATAAGCAACGTAGTTGATATAATTATCCAGATTCTGCATTATTTTGGTTATTGCAATTATCCAGATTAAGACTTCAAAAAATCCCAGAACAGGGGCGACGTTTTTGTTCCCTTTGGATACAAAAATAATTCTCATTGTCCCGATTGTAACGTCACATATACGTGCTACGAAGATCAGAAAAGGCAATATTACCAGAGAAAACAGGTCTGAATCATAGAATACTGTTGCCATTATAGAGTTTTTAAGTTTTTTACTGCTTCAATCTGAGGTCAACGACCTTATCATAAACATAGTAACATGGGCTTTCGCACATGTTCTCAACATATCTGACACGTGGAGTTACAGAATTAACTATCACGTACGTGTCTCCATAATATGTGTAACTGGCTGTCAGAGTGTAGGTTCTGTTTACGGGCACATCCATGGTGATATTTGATGATGGGGTTGTAAAAGAAATGTAAATAATATCATCTTCAAGTATGCCTTCATAAATTTTTATGAGAACTCCTCCTCCTGCTCTGTCACATTTAATTTCGAGTGTGGCGGTGGTTGGCTTCGTTGCAGTACATTCCTTGTCATTACAATCGACAAAATAATAACTGTATTTTTCACAGGAAAAGAAAATAGTTAGTACCAACAAAAAGGTAATCTTCTTTAATACAACGACTGTTTTTTTTAGTACCATCTTATTGTTTTGGCCGGAGTTTTAATATTACTGAATAAAAAGTTTATTGAACATCCTGTCCGTACCCATATGGAACCGGATTTATGATAATCTGTAGTGACTAACTCAACGCCTGAATAGATTGTCAGCTTCCTTATATTCCATTTAAGTGATGCAGAAGGTGCAATTTTGAATTTTCCTTCCGGGATTATCTCTGTTCCTTTAAAATTCTCAGCAAAGAAATAACCTGCCGACAAGGAGGTTGAAAAATAGAGGTTACTCCTGAACATATTATCGGTCAGATTAAAATCCCTGAACAATCCGGCATATATAAATGAACTTTTTTCCTTATACTGATAATAAGTATTTTCTGATTCTTTTACAAGAACACTGGTATAAAACGGTTTGGTGTCAAATCCTGCCAGAATACCGATATTGCTCAATGGTTCCTTGAATGAAAAGCTGAATCCTGTGTAAATGTTATCGAAGGTGAATCTTGTAGAAAGAGAAACAGCAGCCTGGTTGAATCGGCGATTGTTATAGCCCTGAATATTATAATCTTTTAACAGATCTAAAATTTCTTTTCGTCTGTATTCTGCAGCTATTTCATAGGGGTTTGTTACCTGACGGCCTTTGTTGTTCCATTTGTCGCCTGATTTCAGGAGCATTTCAACTGCATCTTTCTGATCTGATCGTATTGACAGGCTCAGAGCATCCCAGTTATATATATTTTTTTCATACATATCCACGCCGTTTTCCATAAGCAGTTTCATTATCAGAGTATCCCCGTTTTGTGCTGCAATGAGAAAAGGAGTAAAACCGTTATTATCCCTTGCTTCCAGATTAGCCCCATTAAGCATCAGCAGATCAGTAATGTCCACATTGCCTGCCCATACAGCAGCCATAAGAGGAGTAGTGCTATCCCCTGATTTCACATCAATATCTGCCTCATAGTATAATAAAAGATCTGTCATTACAAAATAATTGTAAACAGATGCATAATGCAAAGCTGTTGCACCATATACATCCTGATGATCTGTATTGGCGCCGCTTCGTATAAGGGTTTCTGCAATTTCTGTATTATTCAGTCTGGCAGCCAGAATCAGGGGAGTCTCTCCTGAAAAAGTTTCAGCATCTGGATCTGCCCCATAACGTATAAGAGCATTGACAGCGTTCAGCCATTGTCCTGATACAGCAAAAAATAACGGAGTAGCCCCTTCCATCGTTTCAGCATCAACATTGGCACCTTTGTTAACTAATCTTTTTATTTCATTATCATAACCCAGCGATGAAGCAATCATCAGATTATAATCCAATGCCCCTTCATAAAAATAAGGGAGATATCCGGAAGTGTCTGTAATAACTACCTGCCCTTTAATAATACCCATTACTGAAGCAAGAATCAATGCTATGACAAAAAAACGAAAACTCATAAATTTAACATTTCTACAAATTTAATTTTTTATTCATTCATTCCTTCTTTACCTGTCAGGTAAAGAGTGATATTTGGTGATTTTTACATATTTATTATAAATTGAAATTTCATATAGTATTCAGATAGTAAATGGAAGTCTGTTAATAATTTCAATTTTTAATAACTTATTGATAGTTTTTTAAATATTCTTATTGATCTGAAATGAATACTTTTTATTTTTACCCCTGAAAAATTATTTGTTTTTTGGCAAGTATGAAAAAGATATTACTGATAGTTATACTGGCATTATTTTTCAATTATAACCCCGGAGCTGTGGAGGTGGAGAATGTTATAGCGGATAAGCTCAGACCTGGGAATGTCAGACTTACCAATGACAATTCAACTTCAGAGTCCTATGAGGCAGCAGAACGAATTATCAGGGCATTTATGCGAAAGTGGTGCATTGAAGGAGCTTCTGTGGCAATAGCAAAAGAAGGACAGCTTTTATATGCGAAGGGATTTGGATACGTGGATACACTCACAAAAGAAGAAGTTCAGCCATATCATAAATTTCGTACTGCCAGCATCTCAAAGCTGGTGACAGCCATCGCTGTCATGAAGCTTGCAGAGGAAGGAAAACTATCTCTGAATGACAAAGTATTTGGACAGGAAGGAATACTGAATGATCCATATTTCAGTAATCCCCGTGATAAGCGGGCATATGATATTACAGTTGCTCATCTCCTCAGTCATAAAGGCGGTTGGTCCATGAGATGGGGTGACCATATGTTTATGCCTCTTACTATTGCAGACAGGATGGGATTAAAGCCACCTGTCGCTACTGAAAATATTGTCCGTTATGCGCTTGACAGAAGGTTGCACTACACCCCGGGAAAGGGAAAAGTGTACTCTAATCTGGGGTACAGTATCCTCGGCCTTGTTATAGAAAAAATATCAGGAATGCCCTATGAGCAATATTGTCAACAAGCATTTCTCGAACCCCTGGGGATATATGATATGAGAATGGCCAGAAACATGCCATCAGAAAAGGCTCCCTTTGAAGTTACTTATTATGAACCATCGGATATAATACCTAAGCTTTGTATCTATGGAACCAATGAATTGGTTTCTCCATGTTACGGAGGTAATGATATTGAAGCACTGGGAGCGGCCGGAGCTTGGCTTGCAACTGCTCCTGACCTTATACGGCTTGTGCTTGCAGTTGATGGCTTTGACTCTCATGAGGATATCCTGGATAATCAGAGCATAGATTTTATGACTGATAATTCAAACGGATTTGCTCCTGTAGGATGGAAAACAACATTTACCAACGGAACATGGTGGAGAACAGGATCCTATCCGGGATCGGCCGGCATGCTTAAGAGGATGCCTGACGGTACTATATGGGCTGTCCTGCTGAATACCAGTGCATGGAACGGACCGGAAATTCATTCCTTCGTAAATATGATGATGGCAAGGGTAGTATCTCAGATAAGACAATGGCCTGAAGAAGACCTTTTTAATTATGCTCTCCCTGTTCCACTCTATACAAATCTGGACAATCTCCATTACAACAGTAATTGAATGTGCTTCTCCGTAAATGTAAATCTTGTTAAAGAAGAACTTGAAAACAGATACGGGGTAAATTTTCCCGATAAATATCGCTATGAGCCCAGTTACTATTACCATGCATTCAGCTTGCCTGAACTACCTGCAATATGTTCAGATAATCCACAAACAATACGTCTTTTAAAATGGGGTTTAATACCATCCTGGATAAAATCAGAAGAACAGGCTGGAGAAATAAGACTTAAAACATTCAACGCCAGGGCAGAGAGTATCGGCCAAAAGGCTTCTTTCTCTCCATCATTCAAATCAAAACGATGCCTTGTTCCCGTTAAAGGTTTTTATGAGTGGCAACATTCAGATAAGTTAAAAATACCTTGGTATGTGACTTATACCGAAAGTGATATATTTTCTCTTGCAGGCCTGTTCAGTGAATGGTCTGATTCCCGTACGGGAGAACTAGTGAGCACATTTACCATTATCACTACTGAAGCTAATGAGTTAATGGCCTGTATTCATAACTCAAAAAAAAGAATGCCAGTGATCCTGAATTGTCAGGATGAATTTAAATGGCTCGATCTTTCAGTTCAGCAGGAGGATGCTTTGTCAATACTGAAAGCATGTCCTTCAGAATTACTAAAAGCTCATACTATCGGGCCACTTATAAAAGACAGATCAGCCAATAAAAACACTCCTGAAATTATCAGGGAGTACTCATGGGAAAATAATAATACCCTTTTCTGAACAGCCGTAATAACATTATCCCCTGATCCATCAAATAGTTATCAAAACAGGAGATAACTAATGCATATTCATTTATCAATTAAAACTATATACTGTCACAAATAATTATTTTTTGTCTTCTCTAAATGCTCCTGTTTTGTGCGGTTTTTAGGCCTCCAAAATGCCAACCAATTGATTTATAAATAAAAGGGTAATTTTTTCTTGTAAATTTGGGTGTCTTTAGCACAAAACAGCACAGAAAGTTCTTCAGCCGGAGGGCTGGACTTCCAATAGTACATGTTCCACCGGGGCAGTGGCAATAAACCCGTTTCAACCCCCTTCAACTTCTTCAACTTTTTCAACTTTTTCAACCGGGGAAAAGCTACCGTCAGTCAGGATGTCATTTTGAAGTAAACCCCTCCAGGGTTTTTGTTATGATGTAATGCACCTTTCCCGGGGTGGAACCCGGGCTACTGGATGTTGACACCTCCGGTGTCATGGAAAAAAAGAATCAATGTTTTGCACAGCATTAAATTCCAGGAATAATTATATAAAATTTATTTTGGGTGTCTTTCGCACAAAACAGGAAACTATATACTGTCGCAAATAATTATTTTTTGTCTTTTCTCAATGATTGTTTTCTGATAAATAACAGTGTAAAAGTTAATCTGTTTTTATAAATTGCTTTCAAATTAAAATATGAATATATATGAATATAAGGTTTAAAATATCATTGCTGTTATTATCCGTGTGTATGGTTGTATCTGCACAGAAGGAGGCAAGGCTTATGCGTTTCCCTGCCATTTACGGAAATCAGATCGTTTTTTCCTATGGCGGCGATTTGTATTCTGTCAATAGTGACGGCGGCCTGGCCAGAAAACTTACAACTGATACCGGATATGAAATGTTTCCACGCTTTTCTCCTGATGGAGAAAGAATAGCTTTTACAGGTCAATATCAAGGGAATACCGAAGTTTTTGTTATCCCCAGTCAAGGAGGAAAACCAGAAAGAGTGACTTTTACTGCTACTTTGTCAAGAGATGATCCCGGAGACAGAATGGGACCAAACAATATTGTGATGACATGGACTCCTGATGGAAAGAATATTGTGTATCGCTCAAGAAGAAATACTTTTAATGATTTTACAGGACAGTTGTTCTCTGTACCGGCTGAAGGAGGAACATCAACTGAGATTCCACTTTCCAAAGGAGGTTTCTGTTCCTATTCCCCGGATGGGAAAAAGCTGGTTTTCAACTGGGTGTTTCGTGAATTTCGTACCTGGAAATACTATGAGGGTGGAATGGCTGATGACCTTAGAATATTTGATTTCAGTTCAGGAGAAACAGAAAAGATCACAGACAATAAAGCTCAGGATATTATCCCAATGTGGATTGGTGATGAGATTTTTTTTCTGTCTGACAGGGAAAGGATAATGAACCTGTTTGTTTATAATACAAAAACAAAAAACACTGAAAAAGTAACAGATTTCGATAATTATGATATTAAGTTCCCCTCACACAGTACTGAGACTATCGTATTTGAAAATGGTGGATACATATACAAGACTGATATTAAAAGTCGCAAGACAGAGAAACTGGATATTTTCATAGCTGATGATTCTGAAGCTGTAATAACAGTGAGAAAAGATGCTTCAGAAAGAATAACCGACGCCAGTCCTTCACCGGATGGAGAAAGAGTTGTTTTCAGTGCCCGCGGTGATATTTTTAATCTTCCTTCCAAAGAAGGAGTAACAAGAAATATTACTGCTTCTTCAGGTGTCCATGAGCGTAATGCCAAATGGTCACCTGATGGAAAAAATATTGCATGGATATCTGATAAGAGCGGAGAATTTGAAATATGGATACAGGATGCTGACAGATCAGAGCCACCCAGACAGGTCACGAAGAATCAGGATACATATATTTTTGATCTCGACTGGTCTCCAGACAGTAAGAAAATTATGTATATCACAAAAAAGAATGATTTACGGTATGTTGATATTGATAATGGTAAAATTGTGATAGTTGATAAATCACCCAGAAGCCCCTGGTATGATGCAAGCTGGTCTCCTGACAGTAAATGGATAGCTTTCGTACGTCAGGAGATTACCTTTCCTGTAATAAGGTTGTATGATCTTGAAAAAAAGAAGTCATCCGAAATAACTGCCAACAGATATTCGTCCGGGAACCCGGTTTTCAGCGATGACGGTAAATACCTCTTCTTTGTGTCTCAACGTGATTTCAATCCTGTCTATAGTCAGACAGAGTTCAACCATGCATATCTGAATATGGAAAGGATATATCTTATCACACTTGCAAAAGATACTCCTTCACCTCTGGCCTTTACTGATGACAAAGTGCTGGAGGCTGATGCCAATGATAAAAGCTCACTTAAAGACGGATCAGACAAAAACAAAGAAGATGTAAAACAACAGGATAGCGACGAAAGAGAAAATGAAATAAGGGTTGATCCGGAAGGAATAATGGACAGAATAGTGTCATTACCTGTAAAACCCTCTAATTATTCTAATCTTCAGCCGGTTGGTGAAAAAATATTCTATATAATGAATACTAGTGGCAGTGATACTGGCCCGGTAACAAAATATTTTGATCTTAAAGAGAAGAAAGAGGTGGAAGTAGGACAGCGGCTTACTCTTCTCAAGACAGCTGGAGGAGATAAAATGCTTGCACGGCAGGGTGATAAATATGCTATAATCCCTGTTCCGGCAGGGAAAGCTGAAATCAAAGAAACAATAAACACTGCCGACATGAAAGTGTGGATAGATCTTAAGGAAGAGTGGACCAATATTTTCAATGAATCATTGAGACAGATGAGAGATTTCTTTTACGATCCCGGGATGCATGGCCTTGACTGGAAAAAGATTCATGAGAAATATTTTGCTATGGTGCCACATGTGGTTCACAGAACAGATCTGACATACCTGATAGGAGAGATGATAGCAGAATTAAGTGTTGGTCATGCCTATGTTGCAAACGGAGAGCGTCCTATGCCTGTAAGAATACAAATGGGTCTTTTGGGTGCAAAAATTGTAATGGATAAATCAGGTTATGCAAGGATAGAAAAAATACTTGATGGTGCTAACTGGAACCAGACCCTTGTATCACCTCTAAAGGAAATAGGAGTCAATGTGAACGACGGTGATTATATTCTCGCAGTAAATGATAATCCTGTAAACAAGGTCAGAAATGTTTATGAATTGCTTGCTGGTCAGGCTGGTAAACTGGTTGAACTCACTGTAGGTAATAAACCGGTTTTTGAAAATAGCCGGAAAGTTGTCGTTAAGCCAATCGAAACAGAATCATCACTTTATTACTATAACTGGGTTCAGGAAAATATTAAAAGAGTTAGTGAGGCCACTGATGGCAGGGTTGGTTATATACATATTCCTGATATGCAGGTTGCCGGTCTGAACCAGTTTGTTGAATATTATTATCCTCAACTGTCCAAAGAGGCTCTAATCATTGATGACAGAGGAAACGGAGGAGGAAATGTGTCTCCTCAGATAATCGAACGTCTGATGCGGGATATGACCTATGTTACCATGACTACAAATGCACCAACAGGCGATGTTAATCCGGAAGCAACGCATCTGGGTCCAAAGGTCGCCCTCTGCGACAGATATTCCGCCTCTGATGGAGATCTGTTTTCTTACAGGTTTAAGTACAATAAGATCGGTACACTCATAGGAACCCGTACCTGGGGAGGAGTGGTGGGTATATCAGGGCCTCAGCCATGTATAGACGGAGGTAGTATTAATACACCATCCTGGGCTCCTTATGCCGCCGATGGAAGTCAATTTATTATTGAAGGATATGGTGTCGATCCGGATATAGTCATTGATAATGACCCTCACAGGGAATATCTGGGGATTGACGATCAGCTGGATAAAGCAATAAGTGTTATTCTTGAACAATTAAAAACAGAAGCTGAGAAAGTACCTCCAATACCTCCTTTTCCGGATAAAAGCGGAAAATAAAACAAGATAAATATTGTTCCTTCGGAAAGGATTATATCTGTTAAACTCTAAGCAACACTTCTTTACTGGGCCACAAAAATAAAAGTCAGTGTCCCTGTCTGTAACTTAGGGGCGCTGATGTCAGGTGTGAATCGCGAAATCAAAGCGCTGGCAACAGCTGTTTCAGTAAGACAGGGGTCAGATGATGAACTCTGTGTACCATCTATCCGGGCTGATTCTACAATACCTTTCTGATTGACCTGGATGGATAATACAATTTTCCCCGAACCCGGACATTTATATACCGGAACGGGAAGATATAAATGATTACGACCCTCCAGATCGTAATATATACGTGTGGGTCCCTGATAATTAGCAGCCATTTCCTGTGATTCAGTAAGTTCTTCTTTTTCAGAAAAATTCTTGTCTTCAAAAGCAAGGTTTTCTTCCGTATCGTTATTATCAGGCCTTAGTTCTTCATCTATATAATTATCAGGATCCAGGATACCTTTTTCTATCAATTCTTCCCTGACCTGATCGATATATTCGGCCGGATCAATTTCTATATCCGGACGATTAGCCAGATTTCTGGCAATATTGAGCATCTCTTCATCACCTCTTAGTATTTCTTCTATACCTGACACAGGTAATTCAATAAGATCTTCTGTGTCTTCATCAGGGCTGTCTGTCTGCATGAATTCCACAACAAATTCGTCCCGTATCTCTCTTTTTACAGACCGGAGCTTAAATGACATAAATATTATGGCAGCAACAAGATGGACTATTATTGTTCCCAGAATTCCAACCAGTCTGCCGTCTCTTCTTTTCATACTGCACAAAATTATAAATTATTCCCCGAGGCAGTACCGATAAATGATTACCTTAACCATTACAGGTAAACTATTCTTTTGTATTTCTTTTTCTTTTCTTCACAACTTTTGCAGCCTGAGGTCTTTTTGAAGGATTATTTCTCAGCAATCCATTTTTAAGTGAATTGATGAATTTTGACCATGCCAAAGGATTCAAAAGATTGTTCACCGGATATTGACCACGTGTGGCCATTGATGAAAAATGTTGTTCCTGGGAGTATCTGAAACCTGCTTCAGGTGTAACACTTATATTGGCATCACTGGTGATTGCCACATATATAGATGCCAGATTCTCATTCATATTTTCTTCAAGAGGATCAACGGGTTGTTCTTTTGTCATATCCCTGATGAACTCTCCGTATGTCTTCCATGGAAGTATTGTTACTTCTTCGATAGGTATCGTATCTGCCTCCAGAATGATATCAACCATGCAATGCTTGCTGCTGTATGAAGGAGGGATAATGGTGTGATATCTTTTATATCCCAGAGCTCTGTAATAAATAGTGTCACCCGGAGTGCTCGCTATGGAATAGATACCAGATTTTTCACTTATAATACCCCTTCGAAGCTTTTTCGAAACAACAGCTACGCCCTGTACCGGCCTGAACAACTCATCGGTTATTATTCCGCTCACCTGTACAAATCTCTCAGCTTTTTGAGCTTCCACATCCTGAGCTCCGGCTGAAACAAAACAAATGATGCACAGGGCAACTGTATAAAAGTATCTGCTCAATAGTGACCTTTACATTTTTATAACGTAATTTGTTCCCTTCAAGTCTGCAAAATAAACATAAAAGAGCACAAGACTAAATAATTTATGTAAATTTTAATAAATTAAAAGGCTTAAAAAAAGATAAAGAATGAAGAAGAAAAGAAAGCTATTATTGGGTGATGAGGCAATAGCTCAGGCAGCAATAGATGCAGGTTTAAGCGGCATTTATGCTTATCCCGGGACTCCTTCTACAGAAATAATGGAATATGTCCGTATATCACCTGTGGCACAGGAACGGAATATTCACAGGGAATGGTCAACCAATGAAAAAACGGCTATGGAGGCGGCTCTCGGAATGTCATATACAGGGAAGAGAGCTATGGTGGCGATGAAACATGTGGGACTAAATGTGGCTGCAGATAGTTTTATTAATTCAGCCATTACCGGAATAAATGGAGGATTAATAGTAGTGTCAGCCGATGACCCGTCAATGCATTCTTCACAGAATGAACAGGATTCAAGGTGTTATTCCCATTTTGCATTTGTTCCATGTTTCGAACCTGCCAGTCAGCAGGAAGCATATGATATGGTATCGGATGCTTTTGAACTGTCAGAAAAATACCATGTTCCGGTAATGATGAGAATAACTACACGCCTGGCCCATTCAAGAGCAGGAGTGGATATGAAGGCTGAGGCAGAACCACAAAAGAAAATAAAATTGCCGGATGACCCCCTGCAGTTTGTCCTGCTCCCCGCTATTGCAAGAAAAAAATACAAAACACTTTTGTCTTCCTATGAGACAGTCAGACTTGATGTCAGAATATCGAAATATAATTCTTTCAGAGATGACAGAAAAAGAGATCTTGGAATAATAACCTGCGGGATAGCATATAATTATCTCATGGAAAATATTAATAACAGATCATTAAGGTATCCGGTACTTAAAATATCTGCGTACCCTTTCCCCAATGATATTATCAGGGAAATTACAGATCGTTGTAAAGAAATTCTTATTCTTGAAGAAGGGTATCCGCTAATTGAGGATAAACTGCGCGGGATACTTGATAATGGCATTAAGGTATATGGCCGAATGGATGGAACGATACCACGCGTTGGGGAATTGAACCCTTCTATAGTGGCAAAGGCTCTTGGAATGCCCCCGACTGATATCAGAGAAGTACCAGGGGTAGTGAAAACAAGACCTCCTGTTTTTTGTAAAGGTTGTGGACATGCTGATACTTTTAATGCACTGATAGAGGCAATAAAGCAATACGGACCAGGAAAGGTTTTTTCCGATATAGGGTGTTATACTCTCGGAGCCCTGCCTCCTTATAATGCCATTAATTCATGTGTCGACATGGGTGCCTCGGTAACGATGGCTGTCGGAGCTGCCGATGCCGGTCTCTTCCCGTCTGTAGCAATAATAGGAGATTCTACTTTTACTCATTCCGGAATGACAGGATTACTTGATGCTGTCAGTAAAAACTCCCCGGTTACAATAATTATTTCAGATAATATGACAACAGGTATGACCGGCGGCCAGGATTCACAAGCCACAGGCAGATTGCAAAATATATGTACCGGTTTAGGTGTTGATCCCGCACATATAAGAAATATAGTTCCCCTGAAAAAAAACCATGAGGAAAATGTTACTGTAATGAAAGAGGAATTGGAATACAGGGGCGTATCTGTCATAATATCGGCAAGAGAATGTATACAGACTGCCTCCAGAAGGAAGAAAAACACAATTAAGGATCATTAATGACTATATGCAAAAACATACCGGTGGATTGTAAATAAACAGTTTTAATGAAAAGAATACTTTTCAAATAATGTGTATTATCAGACTGAATAATAAAATAAATTAACAATAATAATGAAGAATGATATTATATTATCAGGAGTGGGAGGACAGGGTATTTTATCCATTGCTGCAGTTATTGGACTGGCAGCTGTTGAAAACAACTTCTTTCTGAAGCAATCTGAAGTCCATGGAATGAGTCAAAGGGGCGGAGATGTACAGTCACACCTGAGAATTTCCGGAAAACCTGTTGATTCAGATCTTATTCAACTTGGGAAAGCCGATCTTATAATTTCTGTAGAACCGATGGAAGCACTCAGATACCTGCCATGGCTGTCCCCGGATGGTTGGATTATAACAAACTCCTCACCTTTTATTAATATACCTGATTATCCGCCTGTAGAAAATATTTATGAAGAAATTAACAGTATAAATAACAGTATCATTATTGATGCCGGTTATTTAGCAAAAGAAGCCGGTTCTGCAAGAACAGAAAATATTGTCGTTCTGGGTGCTGCATCCCCTTTTATTGACATCCCTTATGAAAGCCTTGAAAGCGGTTTACGTAAACTGTTCGGGAGAAAAGGTGAAGATATTGTACAAATGAATCTTAAAGCTCTAAAAGCCGGACGTGATTTTGCAGTCACAAAAATTTAAAATAGGCTGCCTGAAAGACAGCCTATTTTTACACGGGAAGATACAGCAGACAGGATTACTCATCTCCTTTTGCACTAGCTCTGCCTGATCTGAGCAAAAGAAGATCATTCAGCACTATATCTGTTACATAACGGGTAGTGCCTTTCTTATCTTCATAGGTCCTGTACACTATCCTCCCTTCCACAAATACCTCATTGCCTTTTTTAAGATATCTGGAAGCAATTTCTGCCAGGCCATTCCAGGCTACAATATTATGCCAGGTGGTCTCATTTATCTTTTGACCTTCGGAGTTTTTATAATTATCCTTTGTGGCAAGTGTGAAGTTTACCACTTTATTCCCGGTCTCAAGAGTTCTGATTTCCGGATCCTGACCAAGATTTCCAACCAGCATTACTTTGTTTCTTAATGAGTTCATGACTTTTGTATTTAAGTGAGACATATAAAACATTTACACGACAAAAATAAACCTCATGCGTAAAATGACCCGGTATTTAACCATTTACTCTCTTCCGGAAATCATTTATAGACGCTTGTAAGCGTTTAAAAATGTTTTTTTGTATATTTATCAAAACTTTAGTGCTGTGGAAAAAAAATGTCTCGATTGCGGTAGGATAATCCGTGGCCGGACCGATAAGAAATTCTGTTCTGATCAGTGCAGGAATAATTACAATAACCGACTTAACCGCAATACCAATAATTACATAAGAAACGTTCACGGATTACTCAGGAAAAACAGAAGAATAATTGCTGATCTGTATAACGACGGAAAAACAAGAGTTCATAAGGATGCTCTTTTTGCCCTGGGTTATAATTTCAGCTTTTTTACACATATAATTGAATCAACCGGAGGTGAAATATTCCATTATTGTTTTGAATATGGTTATTGCGAAACAGAGGATGATTTCCTGGAATTAAAGGAGAATAGCCGTTACCTCGATTATCAATGAGCGTATGGTTAAAAATTATTGTTTGCCAGATCCCATAAATTGGTAAAACTGATCCTGATAATTTTTTCCATGATATCCCAGTCAACAGTGCCTGCCTCATCAAAAGGAGTGTGATATTCTTCCCTGTGTCCGGGCTTAAATCTCATTACAGGAATTCCTGCTTCAACGAATGATCTGTGATCTGTTCCTCCCGGAGGATCATCTGAAGGCTGGTAGTCAACATCAAGATCAATATTATATTCTTTCAGGTTCTTTTCAGTTATCTCTCTGAAAAAAGGATGAGACTTGTTGTAAGTCATCACAACTCCTTTCTTTTCTGTTTCTGAAATATATCTTGATATCATATCAAAATTCAGATTGAGCTTTATGTTTTTAAGAGGAAATGAGGGATTTTGAACAAAATACCGGGATCCCAGCAATCCTACTTCTTCAGCAGTCCATAATGCTATAACAATGGTTTTTTCAGGTTTCAGACCTGTTGCCATAAAAGCTTTAGCCAGTGTCATAATTCCTACCGTGCCTGATCCATTGTCGTCAGCTCCATTCCAGATATATCCATTACCCTTTCCAACATGATCGTAATGTGCACCTGCCACAATTATCTCGTTATTATTTTTCCCTTCTATTACTCCGATGATGTTCCTTACCATTACCCGGCTCACCTTAACATCAGTTTTTAAATACAAGGATTTGGGAATGATCTCAGGAAATGAAAAAGGATGGTCAGGATCCGCTTTTTTAATATATTCCGGAATATTGATACCCGTACCATACAATACTTCTTCTGCTGCCCGGGCTGATATGTTAACCCTGAGAAATTTTCCGGGGAAAGATGAACCCGGTAATGAATATCTGGCATTATAGATATCCGGTTGAGGTATGCGTTCATTAGGAGAGGGATCGGGAAGAACATTGTCCTGTACTTGAACTATCACTCTGTCTGAAGGATTGAATTCAATAACTCCAAGTGCACCGGCTTCTATCATATACCTTTCAGAATCCATGATTGATTCATTGATCTCCTGCATTGTAAGTAGCCTGTCTGCCCAGGCAGGATAGCCACTCATTTTTAGAACAAATTTTCCATTAAGATCCATAGTGCCGAAATCATTATAATTGGTTTTTTTGTTCAGGAACCCATATCCTGCAAATATTACTGGTGCTTCCGTTTCAACCGGATGAAATGATGTGTTGATTGTAAAGTCGAGGTCATGAATGAATTCATAGGTGATCTGGCCCGGCCCTTTAGTCGTTTTAAGCCTGAGGATATTTTTATCTCCTTCTAAGCTTTTCAGGATAACGAAATTCTGAAAATATGATCTGGTGCCGGTCAGACTGTTTTCAAAGTCTCTTCCTCTCAGATAATCACCTGCAGGCTTAACTCCGTATAATTGGAGCATACTGGCAATATAATCAGCTGAAAGAAGTTCTCCCTTCTTGCCTGCCTCTCTTCCTTCCATCCAGTCTGATGAAAGAAATCCAAGCTGGGCTTTTATGGCATCCGTCGTAATTGCCTGCAATCCTTTTTCAATGGATTCTTCCTGGGTGAATCCAATCTGGCCTGCTGATAGTAATATAAGCAGAGTAAAAATTATTTTTTTTTCCATTATTGAACATTTTATTTCAAAGACCTGTTAAACAGGTCACTTATTAAAACGTAAATTAGATAATTATTTTTATAACATCTTAAAGATATAAAAACTATGAAGAAAATATTTGGCTTAGCTATAATCATGTTCAGTGAAGGGAAGAGAAGAGTTCGACAGGATGAAAGAAGTAATCTTTAGTCTGCTGGAGGAGGATTAGTAATTCTTTAATTACCTGCAGGCAGATATTTTATAGCCAACAGATGTAACTTTTTTCCTGTTTAATCGTTATAAACAATGTGATTTAATTGTCTGTGATTTTAATGTATTGATTTAGTGTATTTTAAAACTATTTATTATGAAAAGACTATTAGTTTTCCTTTTAGCAGCAATATTTACAGCGCCTTTATTTTCTCAGGTAAAGTTTGGTCTTAAAGTGGGGGCAACAACTACAACTGTACCTACTTATGATGTTTCAAACGGAGATAATAATATTGAAGCTGTAAAAGATGCAGGTTGGGGTTTTCAGGCAGGAGCTCTACTGAGGGTAGGAATAGGTTCTTTTTTTGTTCAGCCGGAAGTCCTTTTTGCATCAAATACATATGAATACCATGTTGAAACAATAGATGCTACAGAAGCTGTTAAACAACAGTTTGACAGACTTGAAATACCTTTATTGGCAGGTATGAAATTCGGCGCTTTGCACATTAATGCTGGTCCTTCTGCAACTATTCTCATAGGGACTCCGAAAGCTCTGCTTGATGATCCTGATTTCAAAGAAATGTACAGAAGTGCTACTTATGGCTATACTGCTGGTCTTGGCCTTGATCTCTTCAACAGACTGACTGTGGATGCACGATACAACGGCAGTCTTAGTAAAAAATTCGGAGAATCTGTATCTATTGGCGAACAGAATTTTGCAATTGATGACCGCCAACCTTCATTTACTCTGAGTGTGGGAATCTTATTCTGAGTGAATGTTATATGATTATGCATGAGAGGGTGTCTTATATGTCACCCTCTCTTTTTTATAGTTCCTGGAAGGAATGATAAGATGTATTGTACCGCGTCAATTGAATGAACAGAAGCCATAATAAATAAAGCATCAGATTTTATTTCGACAGGAGCATCTTTGCTGCAACAATAATTAAAAGTATTGCAAAAATCTTTTTGAGAACAGCCTGTGGCAGAGTAAGTGCATATTTAGAACCAAAATAAGATCCTATTAAGAATGTCACCACAAGAATAAGAGCAAATTTTATATTAACCTGCCCCGCTTTCCAGTAATTATATGCAGCAATTATGCCTATAGGAGGAAGCATAACAGCCATACTTGTACCCTGTGCCATGTGTTGAGAAAAACCTAAAATGTATATCAAAGCTGGTACCATGATAACAGCTCCTCCAATACCCAGCATACCTGCCATTATGCCCGTGATCGTTCCGACGACAAGCAGAATTAGTAATGTTGTTACAGACATTTTATTATGTATTTAATTAATTATTTCTGAAGATATAAAGTGTAAAAATATGAATAAAACTGAAGAATATTATTCATAAAAGAGAAAACAGCAGAAGTAACAATGCAATTATTTGCTTTTGTAACATATTGGTTAGCAAATTTTTATTGTCTGTTTGAAGAATTTGGCATAACAAAACAATATCTGTAAATTTGATGCGCTTTTTTACAATGAAAAGGAAAACAACTATATATCTTTTACTTGTATCAGCATTCCTGCTTTTATTCTTTGTTATGTACAGATCCTTTTTTGGAATGAATGTCAGACCAGGACAGGAGTCAACCGTAATTTATATTCCCGAGGGATCAGACTATTCAGGAGCTATGGATACAGTCATGGCCAATCTTGATGTTAAAAATGAAAAAATATTGCGATTTATTGCTGAAAAGAAAAAATATCCTTCTCTGGTAAAATCAGGTCGTTACCTGGTTGGAAAAGAAATGAGCTATAATGAGTTGATAAATCTGCTTAGGTCAGGCCGGCAGATGCCTGTAAATATAACTTTTAACAATATCAGGACTCTTAATGATCTGGCTGGAAAAATAGGGGGGGGAATTGAAGCTGATTCTACTGAAATAATTGATTTTCTGAATAATGAAGAAAACTATGCTGATGATGGCTTTAGCATTGAAACAATAATATCTATTTTTATTCCTGATACATATCAACTTTACTGGAATACCAGTGCATCAGGGCTTTATAACAGAATGCTCAGAGAATACAGGAATTTCTGGAATGAAAAACGATTAAAACTGGCTGAAGATAAAAATCTTGATCCGCATGAAGTATCTGTTCTTGCTTCAATTGTTGAGGAAGAAGCCACAAAAGCAGATGAGAAGCCGAGAATAGCCGGAGTTTATATTAACAGGCTTAAGAGAGGAATCCCTTTACAGGCAGATCCAACAATTAAATTTGCAGTAAATGATTTTAGCCTGTCACGGGTCCTTTCGAAACATCTGCTTGTTGAATCTCCCTATAATACTTATAAATATAAAGGATTACCACCCGGTCCGATCAATTGTCCTTCAATAGAAAGTATTGATGCTGTGCTGAATGCAGAAAAACATGATTATTTATTTTTTGTAGCTAAAGCCGACTTCTCCGGGTATCATTATTTTTCAAAAACCTTGTCTGAACATAACAGATATGCCGCCGAATACAGAAGAGAACTCAACAGAAGAAGAATATACAGGTAAATTTTATCTGAATAATAATTGCTGACAGGTCAGTAATGACAAAGAAATCACCAGAATTAATTTGAGTAAATAAGTAAGCCGGTTAATGGAGCCCGACTACTTCCACTTCTCTTTGAAGCCTGATTCCGAATTTCTCGTATACTGATTTTCTTATCATTTCAGAAAGATCGAATATCTGTTGCCCTGATGCGTTGCCATGGTTAACTAATACCAGTGCCTGTTTGTCATATACGCCGGCATCACCCAGCCGCTTTCCTTTCCAACCCGTTTGTTCTATTAACCAGGCAGCAGCCAGTTTTATGTCACCTGTTGGTTCAGTGTAACAGGGTAGATCAGGAAATTTTTTCTTTATTATTGCAGCTTCAGCGGATTTTAAAACAGGATTTTTGAAGAAGCTCCCTGCATTGCCAATCAGTTCATGGTCAGGTAGCTTATTTCTCCTGATGCGGATAACAGCTTCTCTTACTATTGACGGATCGGGTTTGAAACCTTTTTTCAGTTCATTTCTAAGTGAACCATATTCAAGTCTCATAACAGGTTCGGCTGATAATCTGAAATATACTCTTGTGACAAGATATTTGCCTTTTTCTGATGTCTTGAAGATTGATTTTCTGTACCCAAAGCGGCATTCATCCCTGTCGAAATACTTTATTGATCCGTCAATTGCAGAAACGGTTTTAATTTTGATAATTGAATCCTTTACTTCTGCCCCGTATGCGCCAATATTCTGGACAGCTGCAGCACCTGTCTGTCCAGGGATCAGCGAAAGATTTTCCAGACCCCATAAACCCCTTGATACAGTCCATTCGACAAGCTTATCCCACAAAACACCGGCAGCAGCAGAGATTATAACTTCGTTCCCTTTGACCTTTTCTTTTCTGATACCACCAAGACCTATACAAAGGATAGTCCCTTTATAATCTTCTGTGAAAAGAATATTGCTGCCCTGCCCAATAATCTTTACAGGTTTTTTCCATGTATTGCCTTTACGGAAAAATTCGAAGGCTTCTTTTTCTGTTCTTATTTTTACAAGATAATCAGTAAGGTAATCAAGCCCCAGAGTGTTGTAATTTCTGAGTGAAGTATTACGGTATATCCACATCTGCTTTTTTATGTAAAAGTAGAAAAATTAAATCAGGGGAGTATGATTTCCTGAGAACAGGAATTAATAAATACACGTTTTATAAGCATAAACTGTAATCCTTTTCCTGAAAATTATATAAAGGTTTTTTCTATTTTTACTATGTGTCACAGGAAGGTAAAAATAGAAAAGCAATAGCTTTTTCGGTAACTAATTGTATCTGTTTCGATCAGCGGGTTATGAAAATGGCCGATGCTGTACGTGAAATGGGTTGTGATGTTACAATAACAGGAAGGAAGCTTGGCGATTGTTGCAAAAAAAATCTGGTTCCTTTCAAAACAAAAAGGTTTACAATGCTTTTTAAAAAGGGCTTTCTTTTTTATGCCTGCATTAATTTACGCCTGTTTTTATATCTGCTTTTTAATAAATATGATATTCTTGTTGCCAATGATCTTGATACCCTTCTTCCAAATTACCTTGTCTCGCGACTGAAAAAAAAACCTCTCGTCTTTGATTCTCATGAATACTTTACCGGTGTTCCGGAACTTGTCAATCGTCCTTTTATCAAAAATACCTGGAAATCCATTGAGCGCTGGATACTTCCCCGGCTTAAATATGTTATCACTGTGAGTGATTCAATAGCTGAAAAATATAAGTCGGAATATGATATAAGTCCTGTCGTTATTCGCAATTTAGCCAGGAATTCAGAATCAATTACAGGATACACCCGCTACGAACTGGGAATAAAACCGGAGGATCTGATCCTGATATTTCAGGGGAGCGGATTAAATATTGACAGGGGAGGAGAAGAGCTTATTGATGCAATCTCTATAACACCGGGAGTAACTTTATTTGTTGTAGGGTCCGGTGATATCCTGGATGTGATGAAACAGAAAGTTATGGAAAATAATATATCCGACAGGGTGATCTTTATTCCAAAGTTGTCATGGGAAAATATGATGAGATACACAAAGGGTGCTGATGTTGGAATCAGTATTGATAAGGATACAAATCTCAATTATTATTTCAGCTTACCAAATAAGTTGTTCGAATATATTTCAGCAGGATTAGCTGTTATTACCAGTGCCTTGCCGGAAGTAAAAAAAATGGTGGAAGACAACAGATGTGGAATTGTTCTGAATACTAGCTCACCGGAAGAAATAAGCAGGAGTATTAAGATATTAAGAGACGACCGGCAGTTATTGTATGATTTGAAGAAAAATTCCCGTATAGCCTCAGAAAAAATTAACTGGGAAAATGAAAGCAAGAAGATTTACAGTTTTTATAAAAATATTCTACTATGACAATTGTTTAGTATCCTGCTGCCTGTCCATCTTTCCTTGATTCTGAGGCACCATACCATACTTTGTTTATTTCATCCCGCATGATTGCCTGATATCCTCCATAACCTCCCAGGTTCCATTGGATAGTATGTCCCATAGACATTAATTTTTGTATTACTTCAGTTCTGAAACCACTTTCAAGATGCAGCAGACCTCCATCGGTCATGTGTTGTCCTGTTGGTTCAGAGGAACCGCTATGGTATATCCTAGGGGCATCTCCGGCTTCCTGAAGATTCATTTTAAAATCGATGAGATTAATAACTATCTGTGCATGTCCCTGAGGTTGCATATCGCCGCCCATAACCCCAAAGCTTATCCATGGTTTATTATCTTTGGTAATGAAAGCGGGAATGATTGTATGGAAAGGTCTTTTCCCGGGCGCATATTCGTTTGCATGTCCGGGAGCCAGACTGAACATTTCACCCCTGTCCTGTAATATAAATCCCAGACCTGTAGGACACATTCCTGATCCCATACCTCTGTAATTGCTCTGTATAAGAGAAACTATATTACCCTGCCTGTCGGCAACGGTCAGATAAATAGTGTTTCCAGCTTCAATTTTCCCGGCATCATAGACTCTTCCGGCTCTGTCAGACCGGATAAGTTTGCGCCTCTCTGCAGCATATTGCTTTGATAATAATTGTGATACAGGCACTTCTGTAAATAAAGGATCGGCATAATACTTTGCCCGATCTTCAAAAGCCAGTTTTTTAGCTTCCGTGAAGTGGTGTATGTATTCTGCAGATCCGAATCCCATGCCAGCAATATCAAATCCTTCAAGGATATTCAGCATCTGGAGAGCTGCAATGCCCTGTCCGTTAGGAGGTAACTCCCAGATATCATATCCTCTGTATGAGGTCCTAACCGGTTCCACCCATTCTGAATGATGCCTGGCCATGTCGTCGTATGTCAGGAAACCACCTTGCGATTTCATGAAAGCCGCAATAGTTCGTGCTATACTGCCCCGGTAAAACTCATTTCTTCCTCCTTTAACTATTTTTTCAAGTGTGGATGCCAGTAAGGGATTACGAAAGACCTCTCCTTTGGATGGACTTCTTCCTTCAGGCATATATACTTCCTTAATATTTGGATATTCCATCAATCTTCTTGTACCTGCATTAAGATAGAATGCTATCAGTTCAGTAACAGGAAAGCCTTCTCTGGCATAGTTTATTGCAGGCTGCAAAATATCTTTCATCGGTAGTCTGCCAAACATTTCATGCATCTCGTACCATCCGTCTACACACCCGGGTACTGATACAGGTAATGGTCCGTAAGGAGGGATAAAATCATAACCATTTTCCTTGAAATATTCCATTTTAAGAGATCGCGGTGATCGTCCGCTGGCATTAAGACCATATAGTTTTTCTCTTTCAGCACTCCATATCAAGGCAAAAAGATCTCCCCCAATACCACATCCGGTAGGCTCAACAACACCCAGAACAGCATTGGCGGCTATAGCTGCATCAATAGCATTTCCTCCTCTTTTCAATATATCCAGTGCTGCCTGGGTGGCAAGAGGCTGACTGGTACAAGCCATTCCGTTCATGGCTATGACCTCCGACCGGCTTGCAAAATCATGTCCGGTCAGCCTGTCCTGAGACCAGACTGGAAAGATGACCGCTAGCATTAGTACTATTATTACTACTCTTTTTATCATATTAATATTATTTTATGGAGGTGATAATTGTCTGATCAATAAATTGAATAATACTTCATTTAATACTATGCCAGAATTTTTCTTCCGATTTCTTCATTTCACGGGCTTTTTTATTCTCCAGAAGTATGTATAAAATAAATGCTACAATAAGAATTATTATGACACCTGATAAAAGATGTCTGAATATCAAAGATATATTTTCGTCTGCAATAATTTGTATATTATCTGAAGCGATATTATCCGGCACTTTATTCCCGACATTAATACTAAAAATATTCTTAACAAAAAACAGGGAGAAAAAGCTTATTACACCTGAAATGACAGGAGTTATTATCCATCCCAGTGCGATTTCTCCTGCCAGTCTGAAATTAATATTATGAACACCTCTGTAAAGTCCTATACCAATGATACATCCCAGAATTACCTGTGTGCTTGAAACAGGTACCATAGGTATTGCAGGAAGCCCTGCTTTCGTAAACATTGCTGACAGGCTGCTTGATGAAAAAATGAATAGTACAAGAGAATGAGCAAGAACAACAACCAATGCCGCTTCTGCAGATAACTGCATAATATTTGCTCCGACAGTCTGCATAACTCTTTTTGAATAGCTTATAATTCCGGCTGCTATTGCAATCCCTCCAAAAAGGAACAGTTGCTGGTTAGAAGACAGGGAAAAAAATCCCAGATCAAGTTCCTGTAGGTTAAATGCAGGAACAAACACGCCCATGACATTTGCTATATTATTGGCACCCAGACTATAGGCTCCAAATGCTCCTGCCAGCAGAAGACCTGTCCGTATCCGGGATTCAAATTTGATAAGATGAATATTTGATTTCTTTTTCAGCAGGCTGATCATCCGGAAAAGAATGATGGCGAACAATGCACCTATTACAGGACCGGTTACCCAGGTTGAAACAATCTTTATAAGAGTGGCTGAATCAGTTTTGTTGCCTGTGAAGAAATTCCAGCCTATAATAGCTCCTACTACGGCCTGTGTTGTTGAAACAGGAAGAGAAAACCTTGTCATTGCAAAGACTGTAACAGCTGCTGCCAGGGCAACAGTAAAAGAACCTCCCAAAGCATTTACAGCTCCCAGGTCACCCAGAGTCTGAGATGCTCCTGAACCTTGTATTACAGCGCCAAAAATTACAGCGATAGAGGATATTATTGCAGCTTTCCGGAAAGATATCATCCGCGATCCGACTGCTGATCCGAATACATTGGAAGCATCATTCGCTCCCAGAGACCAGCCAAGGAAAAGGCCACTTGTTAAAAAAAAGAGTATCATCAGCAGTAATTACATGTCCAGTTTAATTGACATTACAGAAAGACGGTCGGCTGCTTTCTGAGCCAGATCAGAGATATTCTCAACATGATGGATAATGTATCTGAGGTGAGCCTTGGCGGCAAGATCCAGATCATTCATTTCGTGAAAAATTGTGGTTTTGATATTTCGCGATATTTTATCAGTCTCACTTTCATAATAATAAACTTTTAATAGCTTTTCCCTTACTGTATGAGGAGCTCTGAAATAAGCCCTTGCAGCAGGCATAAGCTCTTCGGCTGCAGAAAGAGAGGCATCGGTAAGATTAATGAAATGTTTATTAAGAGATTCCGGAATTTCGGGTAATTCAATATTAAATTCATCCAGTGATTTTTTTAACACATCCATTATTTCATCAAGTGCATCAATGAGCATAACTACTTCTTCACGGTGCTGAGGTAATATGGAATGTGTGATCATTTCATTTTCTATTAACCTCTGAAGTTTATCAGCATTGCTTTCCAAAGTTTCAAGCTTCTGAATGTGTCTTAAAAATACCTCATGATCCTTTTCAAGATACGATTTGATGCCTTCTCTGAAAACAACCAGCCCGATTTCAATATTATCAAAAAACTCGTCGATTTTCAGGATCAGATTCCTGGTTGTCCGTGTAAATAGAGCCATATTCTTTATATGAACGTTAATATATTCAAAAGTATGATTATTTAAAAAATTAACAATGTAACAATATCAATGATTTATGAACTAAATTACCTTTATCAGAGGTATTTTTCTCCTGATTCAGAAGTATAATATCTTTTCAATACGGTTTCTTTTCAGGTATGTTTTCAGTATGGATTGTATATCACGATTATCTTTTTCCGGCCTGATACATTCATGAAGGGCAGACAGGCCAAAACCAAGGTCATTAATGTCGAAGTAACCATAGCCAGTATATTTTCCGTTCATTATCTTTATGGCACTTCTTTCTTGTTCATATCTTCCTTTGTCAATAATAAAAAAATTATTTGTGGCAAAAATGAATTCCGCAGAAGCTTTTGTTGCCCGTTTGTTGTACTCTGATACTTTCTCCTGTCCACAGCATGCACCCTTACATATACCTACCTGATAATGGAAGCAGGGTCCCTTTCCTCCTTCATACAAACCGCAAAGCTTTTGACAGAGACAATATGATTCAACAAGTGAATTCAATTTAGCTCTGGCTTTTTCTCTTGATGAAAAGACCGAAAGAGGAATATCGTCAGATCCGGTTGGAGCATAACGAAAATTGATATATCCACTCCCGTCGGTAAAAGAATAAATACCCCAGTGAAATCCGGACCTCCTTTGTGACCTGTTATAAACAGGTTTGTTTTCTTTTATTTCAGCAGACTCTCTTAAGAGAGCAATAAGCTCACTGCCTGTCAGTTCCCAGTTAATATCAGCTATATTATCCCGCATTTCCATAGCTTTTCGGGTGCTGTTATTTGAGAGATGGCTTTCGATCCTTTGTTGCAGATTCCTGCTTTTACCTATATATATCAGATCACCTTCTTCATTATAAAAATAGTAGATGCCAGGCTGGTCAGGTATGTCCTCAATTTTTGAGGGATCAAGTTTGGAATGTAGTTTGGATATCTTTGTATCTCTGATCAGATATGAATATCTTTCGTTTATTGCCCTGTCTTTTTCAAGAAGCATCTCGAATAGCTTCACTGTTGCAAAGGCATCTCCCGCAGCTCTGTGCCTTCCTTTGATGTCAATATTGAGATTGTGACATATATTGCCAAGACTGTAAGAATTATATCCGGGAAAGAGTTTTCTGCTTAGGGCTACAGTATCAATTGTTTTCCGTTTAAAATTATATCCCAGCGATTTAAACTCCTGCCTTATGAATGAATAATCGAACCTGGCATTGTGAGCTACAATTATTCTTCCTTCAGTGAGTTCTACAATAGTGCGGGCAATCTCATAAAACTTTGGAGCTTCCTCAACCATCTCATTGGTAATGCCGGTAAGATTTGTTATGAAATATGGAATATTCCTTTCAGGATTAACAAGCGAAATATACTCACCTGTGATATTGTGACCATCATGAAGGTAAATGGCTATTTCTGTTATTCTTTCTGCCCTGGCGCTGCCACCTGTAGTCTCAATGTCAGTTATTGCATACAATTCAGTATAGATCCTGGGTATTCTTCTGTTGCGAATATAATCAGAAAAGTGCGCAGAGAGCTTATTTGTTACTATTTTTGTTTTAAATACCATAATTATGAATGAGTGTTACGGCAAAAAATACATTTTGAACGGAAAAACAGAGAACTCTGATTTCTTTGATAATTCACTTGTATATGACGGAGATTCTATATACGAGGTGATAAGAATGATAAAAGGCATTCCTGTTTTTTTTCATGATCATATGGAAAGGCTGGCTCAGAGCGTAAAAATGCAAATGAAAGATATGCTGGCTGATTATCACACTCTCAAAAAAGATATTATGCATCTTGCAAAGAGTGAAAAGAAAAAAGAACTGAATCTGAAAATAGTATTTAATTATAACGGGGATAAGCTTAATTACCTTGTATATTTTATTGAACCTGTCTATCCTACAGAAAAGCAATATCTGGATGGTGTTAAAGCTATCCTGGTTAATGCTGAAAGAAAAGATCCTGAGGCAAAAGTCATAAATCATAAATTACGATCATCAATATTTCATAAATTGATAATTGAAGGTGCTTATGAAGCTCTGCTGGTCAACGAGAAAGAAGAGATTACAGAAGGCAGCAGGTCGAATATTTTCTTTCTGAAAGATGATACACTTGTTACAGCCCCTGATGGTCTTATTTTAAATGGAATAACCCGGAAATATATTCTGGATATTTGTAAGGAAAATAATATCAGTATAAGACAGGAATGTGTTCATGTTGATGAAATTACAGCTTATGACGCAGTGTTTATGACAGGAACTTCTCCGATGGTCTTACCTTTTTATGTTGTAGACACTACTCCATTTAAGGTTAATATACCTCTGATTTCTGAATTGAGGAGGCTGTATGTTGTTAAAGCTGAAGAAAGTATGGAAATGTTCAGATCTGAAAGGATATAATTACATAAATAATTATTACACTCCTGCCTGTCCGACTCCCAAATCCTTTGTGTCCTGTGCTGGTTCAGTCAACACTCATATATATGCTTCGACTTCGCTCAACTATTGTTTCACAGTCATTCTGAAATCTGAGTGGAGTTGAAGAGTCTACTTTGTTGGTTTAAGAACTGCACAGAACAGGACAGCTTTTACTTGAAATTACTAATATCTGTTAAGGGTATGTTGTTATTAAACAGGTAATTAAAAGTCTTATTCTTTTATTTCGTAAGGGATATTGTTACTTGCTGCAAATTCCTTTATCCTGGCTTTAACTGTCTTGATTATCTCTGTATAGGTAATACCAAAACGAAGCGCTGTTTTTCTTCTGGCACCAGTATAAAAATTGATATTAAGGGGATATGACTCAATCTTTTTAATATCAGTGTGATTCATAATGTATTTAGGAAGAAGGGAGCTTTTTTTGAGTATTATTGTATCATTGTTTATTTCAATAAACTTTTTTGTTTTTCCCATTCCCGATAATATCTGGTAAAAACCAAAACCGAATAGCAATAATGAAGTTATCCATAATGTTTTGTCAGCATCTGAGGCTTTAAGGTTGTAAATAATCCAGAAAACTGATACTCCTATGCATGTTAAACCAAAAATGATCTGGATAATCCTTATTGTCAATGGGTTTTCTTTCGGATCAAGGAAGATAATAGTTTTCTCCATAATGTAGTTCAGATAAAGCTGTGATCATTCTGTCTGGCAAGATATGAATTTTTTATCCGCTGATTAAGGCAGTAATAGAAATGATTTTCTTAAATTTATAAGATATTACCATATAAATCTACCTGAAATGGGAAATAAATCTAAGAAAGTTTCACGTCGTTCTTTTATCGGAACCGCTGGTGCTTTAGCTGCCGGGTTTACTATTCTGCCCGGGTCTGTGGTAAGTGGTATTGGAAAAAAAGCTCCGGGTGATAGACTGAATATTGCTGTTGTCGGAATAGGGGGGATGGGTAATTCAAACCTTAAGGCTGTAAGAGAAACAGAAAACATTGTTGCATTATGTGATGTTGACTGGGCTTATTCCAAACATGTTTTTGAAGAAAATCCTGACGCCAGGGCTTATTGGGACTGGCGGAAAATGTTTGATGAGATGGGCAGTTCGATTGATGCTGTTATTGTTGCTACTGCCGATCATACTCATGCGATGATAGCAGCTACAGCTATGACAATGGGGAAACATGTTTTTGTTCAGAAACCATTGACTCACACTGTATATGAATCACGATTACTGACACGTCTTGCTAAAAAGCACAGGGTCGCTACGCAAATGGGTAACCAGGGTGCTTCCGGAGAAGGTGTTAACCTGATAAAAGAATGGATACAGAATGGAGAGATAGGTGAGGTAAGAAAAATAGAATCATTCACTGATCGTCCAATATGGCCCCAGGGCTTGAATGTGCCAAAAGGAGAATGGGTTCCCGACACTCTTGACTGGGATCTCTTTGTCGGTCCGGCAAAAATGCGTCCCTACAACAGTTTATATACACCCTGGAACTGGCGCGGATGGTGGGATTTTGGAACCGGAGCCCTGGGCGACATGGCCTGCCACATACTTCATCCAGTTTTTGAAAGTATGCGATTACAGTATCCTGTAAGAGCTCAGGGTAGCTCAACTTTACTGTTGACTGATTGCGCTCCTAATGCACAGATGGTTAAGCTTACTTACCCGGAAAGAGTTGCTCCAAGAGGCTCAAAGATTAAATATCCTGAGCTTGAAGTGATATGGTATGACGGAGGGCTGCAACCATTAAAACCAGAAGGCTGGCCTTCGGGAAAAGATATGAATAACAATGGGGGAGGTGTATTGTTCCATGGTTCAAAAGATACATTGGTGTGCGGTTGCTACGGTCGTGATCCCTGGCTATTGTCCGGACGTGTCCCATCAGTCCCGCAAACAGAAAGAAGGGTGGAACTGAGTCATGAAATGGACTGGGTTCGTGCGTGTAAAGAAAACCCTGAAAACAGAATACCTGCCAAATCAGACTTTTCGGAAGCAGGACCCTTCAACGAAATGGTTGTTATGGGAGTACTGGCAGTAAGATTACAGGGACTAAATAAGGAACTGCAATGGGACGGAGAAAAAATGGAGTTCACAAATATCAGCGATTCTGATAATGTAAGACTTACTTTGTCAGATAATTTTACAATTATTGATGGAGATCCCAAATTTGACAGACCAAATATTACAATTAATGCAAAGGCTTTTGCGAACGAAATGATCCGGCATATATACAGAGAGGGATGGTCACTGCCTGATATGCCGGCATAAATGTTATGTGGTTAATTGAATAGGAGGCTTAAAGGCTTCCTGGATGCCAATTAAAATTATATATGTTTAGTATTCCTCAAATATTAAAAAAATAAGTAATTATGAATACTGTAAAAAATTTAATATTCTTATTAATGATCCTGGGATTGCTTAATTCTTGCGGATCCGGGGGAAATGCTCCAAAAGAAGCAGCAGCTAATGATAATAATGGCTGGGTTTCTCTTTTTGATGGCACAACAGCTTCAGGATGGAGAGGCTATAATGCTCCGGCTTTTCCCAATGCCTATTGGGAAATTGTGGATGGTTGTTTTCATTGTCGCGGAATCGGGAACGGGAATATGACAAATACAGACATTATTACAGAAAAGAAATATAGTAATTTTGAATTATCGCTTGAGTGGAAGATATCAGAGGGTGGAAACAGCGGGATCTTTATCTTTGCCCGCGAAATTCCTGAAACGCCAATATATATGACTGCTCCGGAAATGCAGGTTCTGGATAATGTAAAGCATCCTGATGCAAAGATGGGTGTTGATGGGAACAGGCAGGCAGGTTCATTATACGATATGATACCCGCAGTACCGCAAAACGCCAAACCTGTTGGAGAATGGAATCAGGTGGTGATAAGAGTTGACCAGGGAAATGTTGTCTTCAGACAGAATGGCGAAAATGTTGTTTCTTTTACCATAGGAACCGATGAGTGGAGACAACTGTGTGCCAACTCTAAATTTAAAGACTGGGAATGGTTTGTTAATCTTCCCAAAGAAGGCCATATAGGTCTGCAGGATCATGGTTTTGAGGTCTGGTATAGAAATATAAAAATAAAAGAATTATAAACTGACTTGTCTGAATACCTGCAGTTTCTATTTCTTATCTATTGAACAAAAAAACATATATTATATATATTCGGCCTACTGCGTTTTAAACGATTGAGGGTGAGTGCTTAGTTTTACTGATATATAAACTTCAGTAATCCGGATATCTTTTGGTTGTCTTTTAAGGCTATGATAACAACTTTCTTATGCAACTTCCCTCATTCCCATTATGCAATCCTGGATCAATTCATCAAGACTCACGCCCAGCATGGAAGCCCCTTTTTCTATTACTGAGCGATCAACACCAGCAGCAAACCTCTTGTCGTTCCATTTTTTCTTAACCGACCTTACTTCAAGGTCCATTACACTCCTGGATGGTCTGACCAAAGCACTGGTAACAACAAGTCCCGTCAACTCATCTATGGCATACAATGTTTTTTCAAGCAAAGTAACAGGTTCAACATCAGTTACAATACCCCATCCATGACTCATGACAGCCCGGATATATTCTTCCGGCCATTTGTTTTCCTCAAGAATTTTTTTTGTCATAGCACAGTGCTGGTCAGGATATTTTTCATAGTCCAGATCATGTATCAATCCTATCAAACCCCATTTTTCTTTATCTTCTCCATGCTTCCCTGCCATATATCTCATTACACCTTCCACTGCAAAAGCATGCTTTAAAAGACTTTCGGATTTGTTGTATTTCTTTAATAATTCTAAAGCTGATTCCCTATCCGGCGTATTTTGTTTCATATCAGTAACTGGTATTAAAATTGCAGAAAAACATAAACTTTATTTTCTCATATTTATTACCGGGATAGTTTTTGATTTTCCCTGAATTGTCAGTCTGAGATAGTAAATACCCGGAACGAGCCATCTGTTCCTGATAATTGTTTCATTCATACCGGAAGTAACAGGTAATTCCATTTCATAAATAGTATTACCTGTTGAATTAATAAGACTTATCCGGGCAATATCATCAATTTCGGAATTGATCACAAGATTCAGTTCATCACTAAAAGGATTGGGATATGCAATGACCGCTTCGTCAGCAACATTGTTTTCAATAACCACCGACAAAGTATCATTCAGGAAGTTTTCGTCATTATTATTGTATGAATAGACAACTAAACTGTATTTCCCATATCTGGACATATTTACCATAGTATTGAAAGTGACAGATATAGAATCGAATGAAGGATAAAGAATTTCATTGAAATGCTGCTCTGTAGCAGGTCCGTCATTGAGCCTGTATGCAAGATTAAAACCATATATTGTATCAGGACCAATATTCAGTACTTTGACTGTTACATTTTCCCGTCCTAAATTATCTTTCCGGGCAGGAGACACTATTCTACCTGTTATTAAATCTTTTTCAATATATTGTACTGTGCTTGTCTTTGCAAAGTCTATCATGTCGATCATAGCATAGTCATTTCCTTCTGATATTGATATATCTTTGCTATAAATCCATTCCATCTTGTTAAATCCTGAAGGTATTCCAATGGTTTTTTTCTCCCATCCTGTTTCTCCTGATTTCCGGAACACCTCTACATCATTTAGTTTAAAGATCAGGTAATCACAATTCTTTTCGGAAGAAACCTTATAGGAAAAACTAAGAGAATCATCCATTTGGTACCATGTTTTCATTATCAGTGATGAGGAGTTGTTATGAGAAATTATTCCCGACCTGGCAGCCATTATTCCGTCAACAGTGCCTGATTCAGTTATTATCCATGGAACTGAACTGATATTGATCCATGGGAACAGGGTAAACGATTCTAATTCAAAAGATTCTCTTACACGTCCTGTTCTGAAAGAAAATCTTTTGTTGGAAAAGTATGGATCACAGTCCAGAGAAGCATCAAAAGATATAGTTGTTCCGTAATTGATAAAGGAAGATAATCTGACAAGAATAGCTACATCGGATATTTCACCGGGAAGAAGATCACCTGAATTTTTGGTTGGTTCAAGTATTGTAAAACCGGCGTCAGAGCTGCTGATAACCAAATCTCCTGAAATATGACTGCTGCCGTTATTGCGCACCCTGAAAACAAGTTTGAAGGTCTCTCCGGCATCAGCAATGAAATCTCCGTTCCCTGTTTCTGTATCATTGATGATACAGCTTAATATGTCAAGAACAGGAGCATGTGTTTCTATATCAATCTTGTATGTTTTTTCAGTATAGGTATCTTCCAGAATAAGGTCAAAGGTTATTATACCATTGTCAGGAATCTCTTCAGTAACGTGAAATTCAAGAATGTCACTGACAGTAATTTCATTTCCTGCTTCAAGTGTCCCTATAAAAGCAGTACCGTTGATTATATAGGCCCACTCTGATGTTGAAGTTATGCGGGCAGTCAGATTGGTAGCATCCGTTGATCCGAAATTTTTGATAGTCAGATTCAGATAAACCTGTTCACCATAGTCAGCATTACCATCATTATTTCCTTTGATATCATTGATCTCTGTATTTGTGAGACTTATGAATTCTTCATTTATTTCTGAAAAATAGATAACTTTTGTAAGAGGTTTTTTATTCTGTCCTGTAATAACTATCAGACAAGAATCTCCTTTATCAGCAGGAAGGTCAAGGGTTATGGAACCTGAGGGACTGGCATGTGATGCATCCCATAGAGTATCAAAAGAGGATACAGCCAAATAAGAAAATGGTTCTGCAATGAATGACCAGGAAGTAATATCTTCAGGTAAATGGTCAGGTAATGCGATTGAAAACTGTCCGGGAGTACCAATGAATGGTATCAGACTTGGGTCACCAACCAGATTATAGGTTTCCCAGTAATATTTTTTTCTTGAACTTGTGCTTGAGGTAACTGCAAGATTACCTGCATAATTAACCTGGCCCATTGTAAAATACCAGTCAGATGCTTTTTCTCCGTTGGTGTGAAACAAGCGGTCGTAAAAGCCAGGACCTGTTGTCTCGTATGTCGGATTTTCTGAAGGCGTTCCTACACCAACTGACCAGTAATAATCCTCAAACCAGTATGAATCACTTGAACAACCAATAAATCCAATAGCACCTTTATCTTTCGAAACAACCATCCGGTTCCCCAATGAGGTCATATTATACCTGGAGGTAAAACAGGAATTACTGACAACAAAGGGATACATATCATTATTAGTGAGTTTTGAGATATCTGATGTGTCGATGCCAATATGTAACCACCCGGTAGGTGAGCCGTGGCCCGAGTAATTCATGAATGATATGCCTCTGTTTATTATTTTTATTACAGAATCTTTATGTTCCTGTTCTTTTTGAGGGTAATAAAAATGATATTCATTTATATTGTTTTCCGGTATCAGGTAATTAGTTACCGCATATCTGACCTGCCCGTTCATAAAGCTTGCATAACTGGCGTCATAACCGGTTGTTGCCAGACTATTGGAATAAAAGTTGTTTGTGTCGGCAAATTCAAATTTTTCGTATTGTATAATTTTCTTAACAACAGATTTCAATTCTGATGTGTCTTTTACCGGAAGCCTTCCCACGAACATTTCCGGAATGTAATCACCATTACCATCAAATTCCGCATAATAAAGATCTGTAATATTTGTTGAACCATCTGACAAAGGTATTACTGAAACATCTCCTATTATTAACAGGTAATCGGGAGGAGGCCTTTCTCCTGAGGAATTATAGATATCTGTAATAGTGGTTTTTATTTCACTAAAGCTGACACCTGCATATTCTGAACCTCTGTACAGGATATCAAGATCGAATCCTTTTTGTCTTTTCCATCTGATCAGTGGATCAAGTGATTGTGAGAATGAAGTATCAGTAAGGATTATCATCCTCACGGGTTGGTCAGAATATCCGGTGATAAAATCTGACTGGTAATAATTTGATAAGCCTTTACTTAAAATTCCACTGAAAGCAATAGTTTCAGGTAAATATTGTTCCGGGCCGGTAAAGATGATTTCTATTTCCATGGAGGTAATAACCTCCAGAAGATTTTTCCGGGGATCATATCTTATCGGAAACACCATAAGATTTGCCAGATTTTTTCCTCTTACCCTGCCTGCTGGCTCTATTTTTACCGTATCCGGGTTAAGCAAGCCCCGGATTGAATATGTTGTTTCATCAATTACAAATGGCTTTTTATCACGGGGAGTTTTAGTATCTCCTTCCTGTGCAGGGTATAGGATGCCTTCAATATTACTTTTGCGGGGAACAATGGTTTTTGACCTTATTGCTGCAATCCTTATTTTACAGGAGAAATTATCAGGAATGGTAATCAGACGTGAAAATACCGGCAATTCAGGCTGACCAATTTCCGTAGTCGGAACATGCCCTGGTATACTGATACGGAAATACTTTCCTTGTTCATTTGATAATACTTCCAAATCCAGATCAGATATTGAGTAGTTGATCTTAATAGAATTAACAGAAGGTCTTATCTGGTTAACCGCCCGGTTTCCTTCAAAATGAAACCTGTGATTTGCTGCTGGCTGGCAATTTACATATAGCGATAAACCAAGAAGAATGATAAGTAATCCGGCTTGTTTATCTTTCCCTGAACCCATCAGTGTTAATAAAGTAACGCTGTAACCTAAATACCTGCGGCAAGTTATAAATTTTTATTTTTAAAACGCAGATACGACGAATATATTTGACCAGTAAGACATATATACTGTCTGACATATTGTTTTAGTACCTGATTTTTCCGCTTATAGATACTGACAGTGTTCAGCAAAAACAATCATATTATTATCCATGAGTGATATAGAAGTTATTTTTTATGCTGTAAGGTTTTTTGATTAAAAACAGAAAAGCTTATCTTTATGTCATGATAATTATTAAGATACTGAGTTTTATTCTTTTTGCTATGACAACACAGGCTTTTTCGCAAGATCATCCTGCTGTTGATATAATCAGTACGGATGCAGGAGATGTTGAAATGCATTTTATTGGGCATGGATCGCTGATGTTTCAGGTCAATGATTTTCGTATATATATTGATCCGGTGAGGTCAATAGGAAATTATGACATTTCTAAGAAGGCTGATCTGATTCTGGTTACTCACGAACATTCCGATCATCTTGATCCGGAACTCATAGAAGATCTGAGAAAACCCGGAACCATTGTGATGGTTAATAAGAATACAGCTTCTCGTGTAAAGGGAGCAAAAGCTTTGGAGGCCGGAGATGTGGAAAATATCAATGATATCATTGTTGAAGCTGTGCCTGCCTATAATATTGTAAATATGCGTTCACCAGGGCAGCCTTTTCATCCAAAGGGGGTGGGTAACGGGTATATCCTGACAATTGGCAACAAGAGGATCTATATAGCCGGAGACACAGAGAATATACCGGAAATGAAAGCTTTAAAAGATATTTATGTAGCTTTCCTTCCCATGAATCTGCCATATACAATGACTCCGGAAATGGTTGCTGATGCAGCCCTTGCTTTTAAACCACACATCCTTTACCCATATCATTACAGTAATACTAATACCGATGAACTGGTTAAGTTGCTTAAAGACAACAGTATAGAGGTGAGGATAAGAAACCTTCAATAATAATTGTGCAGACAGATTGCTCACAGAGATAAAATAAAAACTATTATTTTTGTCTTTTTGCTTGGTGGACACATTTTTAAAACCCGATAATAACAAAAACTAAATATTATGAAACAAATATCGCGAAGAGGATTTCTCCGGAAAGGAATAGCCGGAGCCGGAGCACTGGCTGTTTCTCCTGTATTGACTGCATCAACAATTGCCGCAGATGAAAGGAATATAATATACAGAACTCTTGGAAAAACCGGACTTAAAATACCTGTGGTCAGTTTTGGAGTCATGAGATCAGATAACCCGAATTTATGCAGGGCAGCTCACGACAAAGGAATGAAATTATTTGACACTGCCAACGGATACCTCGGAGGAAACAGCGAAACTATGCTGGGAAACCTCTTTAAGGATTACCCCCGTGATTCATTCCTAATCTCTACAAAAGTTAAACCAGGTACGGGACAGAACGGAGAACCCACTAATGATACAACCCCTGAAAAATTCCTTGAACTTTTTAATATCAGTATGTCGCGATTGAAACTGGATTATGTCGATATACTATATGTCCATGATATCACTAACCCTGTGTTATTTGATTATAAGCCGATTATGGAAACTGTTAAAAAACTTAAAAAAGATGGTAGAATTAAATTCATAGGTTTTTCTACTCACAGGAATGAGGCACAAGTGATTGATGCCGCAGCAAATTATGATATGTGGGACGTTATACTGACGCAATATAATTACCGGCTGTCTTATCTTACTGAATTACAAAATGCCATAAAAAAAGCCGCAGGAGCGGGAATAGGTATTGTAGCAATGAAAACTATGGCAGGAGGTGGGTTTCTGGACAGAGAGAGGAAGCAACGCATGAATACAACTGCTGCCCTTAAATGGGTTCTCTCAAATCCTGATATTCATACTACGATCCCCGGAATGACCAATTTTGATGAACTGGAAGAAAATGCAAAGGTGATGCAGGATATTACACTTACAGATCAGGAGAAAAATGATCTGGTGGCATCAAATGCCACACCAGGTCTGTTGTGCTCCGGATGCAAAAAATGCCTTGAGGAATGTCCGAAAAACGTTGATATACCTTATCTTATGAGAGCTTATATGTATGCATACGGATATGCTAATCCGGCAATGGCAAAAGATTTACTCAACCAAATGGAAATTAAAAATAATCCATGTGGCGATTGTGATGTTTGTACAGTGGAATGTACAAGAAATTTTGCTGTAAAAGACAAGATAAGTGATATTACCAGGCTTGTAGATATACCCTATGATTTCCTCGCCTGAAAAGCACACGACATAAAATAAATATATGAAAAACAAAATTCTTATTAGTGTTCTGTTAATGCTTTATTCCTCCGGCCTGCTGGCTGAAGATATTGTATTACCTGAGCTTAAGGGATTCCGAAAGCTTACAAAGTACCCTGTTTACACAGCAGAGACCTTATGGGATTTTATTAATGGTGCAGCTAATGGATACCTTGAACTGGGATTCATTGATCTGCATGTAGCGGAATATAAAAAAGGAAAAGATATAATTAAGCTTGAAGTTTATCGTCATAGTGATCATACATCGGCCTTTGGTATATATGCCTCTGAAAGGACTACTTCCTATGATTTCATAAAGATTGGAGCGCAGGGTTATAAGACTGAAGGTTCTGTGAATTTCTTTAAAGGTAATTACTATGTTAAAATCAGGACTTTCTCAGATAAATCCAAAATTATTGATGCTGTGGAAACACTGGCACGAAGAGTGGAGACAATGCTGGACGGTTCTGATGAAATGCCTGAATTGCTCTCATTGTTTCCGGATGAAGGGAAAAAAATAAATGAAGAGAACTATATTAATGAAAGTGTTCTGGGACATTCATTCTTGAATAATGCATTCAAGGCCCTTTATCAGACAGGTAATGATGTTTTCGGAGTTTATCTCTTCAAATTCAGATCGGCTGGAGAAACATACGAAACTGCCAGTAGATATTTGTCTTCAGCAGGAATAGAAACAGAAAGTGAAGAGAGCGGCAAGTTTGCTTTTTCAGATGGATATAACGGTAATATTTTTATTGCCTGGAAAGGTGATATGATGGTAGTTATTTCAGATCTTGCAAAAGATCAGGCCGATATAGCTGATATATATACATCTGCTATTCTGAAATAGCTGATCAGGAATACCAGGGTCTTGTCCGCTTTCCCGGCTGAGACAGGATTTCACATGCAATATTTACATCATCTATTATCTGGAAGTCGAACATACCAACACAAATAAAATCAGCGCCGTTTTCAAATACAAACCGGAAAGCCCCTTTAGGAGCAATAGCACCACCTGCCAGCACCTTAAAGGCTATCCATGGCTTTTTTACTTTTGCCATTGTTTCAGCTGTCTTTTCAGGAAAAAGATCGAATATGTTGTCATGGATCATATTATGGTCAACTGATTTCTTAATATCTACACTAAATGGTACTCTGTTTTCAACAGGATGAGCTGACCAGTAGTTGTCGTGGTGAAAAGTCTTTACATAATAGTCGTTTGGTATTTTTTCTTTTTCACATATTTCGATGACCTCAATAGCATGGCAGCCAACACCAGCAAGGTATCCTTTATTTTTAATGTATTCGACAGCAGTTGCAATCTGCGAAATCTTACCATCTCTTACATAACGGTCAGCGTAACCTCCTTGTATATACAGAGATGTAGCTCCTGAGTCAATGGCTCTGTTGATGTCACCGTAAAAATCACTTACCCTCAGATCAGTCTGGCATATTGACTGCATCCTGCCATTATAAAGTTTAAGGTATTTATTGAAAAGAGGATAGTTCTGTGTAGTGAGAAAAACAGTGTTAATACCAGCCATTTCCGCGAGATGAAATGTTTCAAGAATTTTCTGGTCAGTATTGTAGGCCTTGAACAGGGTATTTGCATAAATGAGATCCCGGGAATGAGCATATCCGCTGATAAGATTACATCCCATGATCAGTTTACTTATCTCCATATCTCCTATCCTGCCTTTTGGTAATTCATATTTCAGATCCTGAATGCGCTTAAAGGTAACCCTTGGCATTGTTGCACTTGATACAGCATCAACACCGGGTTCCGGAGAATTTTTTAAGAAAGCACCAGCAAAACCTGCAAGAAAGGGTAAGCCAGCCAGCCCTTTAAGTAATTCTCTTCTTGTACTGTTTCCTGTAGATAAAAGCTCCTTTTCTTCTGATTCAGCAGATCCTTTCATGTCATTGCTGAATAATAATCTGTCCAGACCCAGAAATTGTCCCGATCTGGAAAAAGCAATGAGAAGCAGACAAAATATTTCAATGAGATTTCTGTTGACTATCAGGTAATTGCCATCAGTGATCGCACCATAGGCATAATCACCCAAAGGGGGATAGGCTAAATAATATAAAAGAAGCATAGCTATTCCTGTCCAGGAGGCAATCCTGGTAAAAAAACCGACCATCAGGGCAAAGCCGGTGAGTGTCAGTCCCCATGCGTTCAGTGAATCAACAATCTGTAAAATGATATCACTTTCAGCCATCCTGCGAAATAAATCACCAAAAATCCATCTCGACCCTTCCAGATAAGGTCTGGCTGACCAGTCAGGATTTAATAACTTTATTAAACCCTCATATAAAAAATGCCATCCCAGAATTATTCTCAAAAATGCTATTAGGATAGGGATGGGTTTATTTCTTGAAAATAAACTGTTCATTTTACATAAATCATTACAATACAATGCACAGACATATAAGACTGTGATCATTGATAAATATACAAAAAATGCAGATTTTGGTCTTACTTATTGTAAAAGATGCTCTTTTGATGAGATAATTTCCTTTAGCTCTTCATACGTTCTGGTGACCGGCAGATCACTATTGTCCTTTATCACATTTTCCGGAGGCCTGAAAAGTATGCCTGCATCTGAATTCCGTAGCATGGATATATCGTTATACGAATCTCCTACTGCAACGACTTTATAGTTAAGATTATGTAATGCTTCTGTGACTTTCCTTTTACCATCGCTCTGCCGCAGATTGTAATTTGTGATATTACCGTCCTGGTCAATAGTAAGAGAATTACATAGGAGAGTGGGACGACCCAGTTTTTCCATTAAAGGATCAGCAAACTCAATAAAAGTATCCGATACTATTATCAGCCCTGTTCTTTTTTTGATCCAGGAGATAAAATCCACAGCACCAGGTAAAGGATCAATACCTTTAATCACTTTTTGAATATCGTGAATTGTAAGCTTGTTTTGACGAAGAATATCCAGCCTTCCTTTCATCAGTACATCATAGTTATTGATGTCTCGTGTAGTGAGCTTTAATTCTTCTATACCCGTAGCCAGTGCTACATTTATCCAGATTTCGGGGACAAATACTCCTTCTAGATCAGAACATAAAATATACATACTTATCTGGTGTTATTTTTTTTGTTTCAGGATGAAATTACTGAGTTCACTGTAATCATTCTCAAGTTCAGTAAAATTCTCTTCAATGTTTTCGATTCTGCTTAGCTGAACCGGTATGTCAGGTGATATTCCCAGGATTTTTACGATTTCGTCCCTGAATTTTGAGGGATGTGCTGTTTCAAGAGAGATGTATATAGTGCTGTCTGTCTCAGATGCACCGGCCTTCTCCCGGAACATTTCCATTCCTCTCCAGGCAACTGCCCCATGAGGTTCAATTATGCGTCCATAATTCTTATAAAAAGCTGCAATTGTTTTACGTGTCTCTTCATCTGTGATGCTGAAACCTGCAAAATCTCTGATCATATTGCTAAAATCCGGACTCTCCGTAATTTCACCTTCCCTGTTCATCATTCCACCGTATAACGCAATTATTCTGGCCATATTACTGGGATGTCCAACATTCATTGCACTGGAGATACAATTTATTGACGGATCAATAATATTATAAATACCACTCTGCAAATATTTCGGCACTTCATCATTTTCGTTAGCAGATATAATGAATTTTTTAACGGGCAACCCCATGTTTCTGGCAAGTATCCCCCCCATAAGATTACCGTAGTTACCTGAAGGAACACTGAAAATAACAGAGTCATCGGTATTTGCAGCAATTCTTGACCAGGAATAGAAATAATAAACCGACTGAGGAAGCAATCTGCCAATATTAATAGAATTGGCAGATGTCAGGCAACATTCTGAAAGAGACACATCGAGAAACGCCTTTTTGACCAGTCGCTGACAATCATCGAACTTTCCATTTATCGCAACAGCTTTAATGTTTTTATTAAGAGTTGTCATTTGTTTTCGCTGATAACCAGTTATTTCTTTCGCAGGGAATAACACAATGACATCTATATTCTTTATTCCGTAAAAGGCATTTGCCACCGCACTTCCCGTATCTCCTGAAGTTGCTGTGAGTATAGTGAAATGACGGTTTTCAATTGATATATAATAACTCATAAGTCTGGCCATCATCCTGGCAGCAAAATCCTTAAACGATAGTGTAGGACCCTGGTCCAGCCTCAGAATATATGTTCTGTCGAAGATTTTTTCGACCGGGATATCAAAATTGTAAGCATCAAGACATAGTTCAAGTAATTTTTTACTCTCAATTTCACCGGATAGAAAGCTATTTAATATGCGGTATGCAACATGTGGATAATCAAGAGAAAACAAGCTCTCTATATCTTCTTTTCCAAGTGAAGGAATAATGTCGGGCACATATAAGCCACCGTCCGGTGCAAGTCCTTTCAGGAGAGCTTCTCCGAAACTAACCTCCGGAGCTTTTCTGTTCGTTGAATAGTATTTTATTGAATCTTTTTCCAAGGATATTTATGTTTCAGTATTTTTATTATTCACTAATTATACATTCATAACCCTCATTAAGTCTGCGAAAACGCCTGCAGCTGTGACATCTGCACCTGCTCCGTACCCCTTGATGACCATTGGAAGCTCTTTGTATCTTTCGGTAGTTAGTAGAACAATATTATTACTTCCTTCCAGATTATAGGAAGGATGGTCGTGGTCGACAGCAATCAGTCCAACCTTAGCCTTCCCGTCTTCCAAAGTAGCAGTGAATCTCCATTTTTTATTTTGTTTAATGAGATCTTTTCTCTTCTTTTCAAAATCATCGTCAAGCCTGGCAACACTTTCGTAGAACTCATTCAAATCACCTTCGAAACATTCATCCGGGAGGAAAGTGATGACTTCAACATCTTTTTGTTCTATTTTGTAACCTGCTTCGCGTGACAGGATCAGTATTTTTCTTACCACATCGGTGCCACTCAGGTCTATCCTGGGATCAGGTTCTGAATATCCCTTTTCTCTTGCTTTGCGTATAGCTTTACTAAGAGGTAATTCGCTGCTTAACTCATTAAAGATGAAATTCAGTGTGCCAGATAGTACAGCTTCAATTTTATGTATTTTGTCACCACTCAATATCAGATCACTGATCGTTTTGATAATCGGAAGGCCTGCACCTACAGTGGTCTCATACATGAAACGTACTCCTTTTACACTTGCTATATTTTTTAAACGTAAGTAATACTCATAAGCAGAGGAACAAGCTATTTTATTTGCTGTTACTACTGAAACATAACCTGACAATAGTTCTGAATATTGTGATGCAACCTTCGCATCAGCCGTGCAATCGATGAAAACAGAATTTCTGAGATTCATTTTCTTTATCTCCTGGACAAAGGTGGCAATATCAGCTTTTATACCTTCTTCTTTCAGTGATTCTTTGCAGGAATCAAAAGTTAAATCTCCTGAGCTGATAAGCATTCTGCTGGAATTGGTTATTCCTTTCAGGTTGACTTTAAGGTTATGATCTGAAAAAAGAATTTTGTACTGTTGCTGAAGTTGCTTTATCAGGCTGGATCCTACAAGTCCTGTCCCTGCAATAAAAATATTCATTTCATTGTAGGCAGAAAGGAAAAATCCATCGTGGATTACATTTAGGGCTTTTTTAAGGTTCTTGTTCTTTATGACAACAGAAATATTCAATTCCGATGACCCTTGTGCAGTAGCTACTACATTAATACCGTTTCTCCCGAGCGATTTAAAGAGAGTGGCTGATATACCCGGAGTGTTTTTCATTTTTTCTCCTACAATCGCAATTATTGACATATTTTTCTCGACAGTAATCTTCAACTCGCTGTTTTGTCTTATTTCTCTTTCGAACTCATCACTGATGGCTTCAAAAGCAGCATTTGAAGCTTCGGGCTTCACTGCGAATGTGATGGAATATTCCGATGATGCCTGTGTGATGAGTATAATGTTTATCTCATTTTTGGCCAGTGCGCCAAAAAGTCTTGACGATGTGCCTGTTACTCCAACCATGGCAGGCCCCTGCAGGGTTATGAGATCAATATGATCAATGGAAGATATCCCTTTTATCGGACTGCGACTGTCGTCTGAAGACTTATGACTTATAATTGTGCCACTGGCTTCCGGATTAAAAGTATTATGAATTGCTACCGGGATATTGGCTTTAAAAACCGGACGAAGAGTAGGTGTATAAACTACTTTTGCACCAAAATGCGAAAGCTCCATGGCTTCCGAATATGTCAGGCTTTCAATAGTGTAGGCTTTTTCAACTTTCTTTGGGTCAGCAGTCATAAAACCATCTACATCAGTCCATATCTCAAGTACCTCTGCATTAAGAGCAGCAGCAAGTATTGCAGCAGTATAATCTGATCCTCCTCTGCCGAGTGTAGTGGTTTCTCCCTTATTGTTGCTTCCTATGAAACCGGGAACGATAGTGAGCTGTTTTTTTCCCGATATTCTCTGCTTAATGAGCTTTTCAGTTTTATTAAAATCAATAAGGGGGGATTGATTTCGTGAATCGGTTATAATGATCTCACGTGCATCAATATATTCAGCTTCAGGGAATAAACTGCTTACAATAAGGGATGATATTCTTTCGCCGCTGGCAAGAACCTGATCAGAAGAATGCTTCGTAAGCTCACGAAGTAGATAAATACCCTTGTATATCTCCCTAAGTTCAGCCGAAATATTTTCCACAGCGTCAAGAACCTTCTTCTGAATAGTCTTATCCCCGATAAGCTTTATGGCAAATTGCCTGTGTTTTTCATTTATTTCCTCAAGAAGGGTCTTGTATTCATTATTACCTGAAGAAGCAAGTTCAGATATCCTGCATAGCTTGTCTGTAACTCCGCCGAAAGCAGAAACAACAATAACACATGGGAGATTCAGGGAGTCAATAATGCCTTTTACCCTGAGAATCATATCAGGATTACCTATTGATGTACCTCCGAATTTTAAAACTTTCATTTTTTAAGAGTTTTTACTTAAAGAGACTGTCTCAATTGTCCCTTATACTTTTCCACCTTATCTTTAATGTCAGGTATTACAGAATGACTTGCATACCCCATTATCGATTAATGGATGAAGAGTAATTAAACCGCTTTTAAGACATTCTCAACAAAGGTGCAAAAGTAATAAAAATCAAGACAGACTTGGTTACTGGCTATATTTAATTAATAGTATAACCAAATTCCATGCAAGTATAAATAACAGACTCTCTATAATAATGATCTTAACAAGAAGGAGTCTTTCTAAGCAATTGTATGTCAATTTTATAGTTTATAAGTACAAATCGCTACCAACTGAACTGACACTGACAGTAAAAAATAACTGTCTGCCAGAACTAATCCTGTTGTGTCTTCCGAGAGATTTTTCTGTTTTTTTAAATGCTGTTATTTGGCGACTCTTTCAAGCCATTTTACCATAAACAACATTGTAAACATTGAAAGCATACAGGCAATAACAAAAACAGACCATGTAAGCCATATCGGAACATTATCGTATAGTACGGCTCCGATAAATAATAACTGATTTCCTATTGCTGTAGCGCCAAGCCATCCTCCCTGCATAATTCCCTGGAATTGAGGTGGTGCAACTTTTGAAACAAATGATATTCCCAGTGGGCTTATAAACAATTCAGCAACGGTCAGAATAAAGTAAGTACCTATAAGCAGAAAAGGGGTAACGCGTTGTGCATCAGGAAGACCACCCATAGCGTCTACTTCCTGTTTTAACGGAAGATTCAGGGATCCCAGTGTCATTACAACATAGGCTAATGCTGCAATGAACATACCAATAGCAATTTTTCTTGGAGTGGAGGGTTCTTTGTCACGAGCCCTGAGGTACCCGAAGATTGCCATTATGACAGGTGTAAGTAAGACTATAAAGAGAGGATTTATAGACTGGAAGATCTCGGCACCTTCTATCACTACAAAACCGAGATTTATACTGATGCCGCTAAGATCTGTATAGTCTTTCGCAAAGTAAGTAAGAGTAAGACCATTTTGATGGAATGAGAACCAGAAGAAGATAACTATTCCAAAAACTGCAAACAAGGCATACAGCCTTTGACGTATTTCTTTCAAATTCATTTCAACAGCAGAAGGATCAACAGATTTTACTTTTGCTGGTGCAGGATTTGGCATTCTGTTTTTGTTAAAAACATATACAGCAAGAGAAATAAGCATTGCCAATACCGATACTCCAAAGGCATAATGGAAACCTTTGGTAAAGACGTCAAGATAACTATTGGCGAAAGTAGTAATATCTGTGAGAGGAGCCCCTGAAACTCGTTCAGCAAGCATGGCAAGTCTTTCTCCTGCTTCCGGAGTTAATGTTCCGGAAAGATGTGAATGACATAATTCCGGGAGTGTTGCATTGTATTCAAATCCAAACCTGGCAAGCCATATATTCCTTATTGCAATAGCAATAAGCGGAGCAAAAAGTGCTCCTACATTAATGAACATATAAAAAATGGAAAAACCAGAATCTCTCATTTTTCCATAAGTTTCATTGTCATACATTTGTCCGACAACAGCTTGAAGGTTGCCTTTAAACATACCATTTCCAAAGGCAATAGTCAAAAGGCCAAAACATGAAAGAATGAGGAACAATGTCTTATTAGGCACAGGAGTAGGAGTAGGGAAAGCTATTATTAAATAGCCTGTTGCCATAATAATGAGACCGGCAAGAATAGTGGTTTTATATTTTCTTGTACGGTCAGCAATCAATCCACCGGCAAAAGCCAGTATGTAAATGGAAAAATAAAATATGGAATATATTAAGCCGGCATCAGTACCGCTTAATCCAAATTTGGCCTGTAAAAACAATACAAGTATTGCCATCATCGTATAGAAGCCAAACCGCTCTCCCATATTTGCCAGCGCTGCGGCCAGCAGTCCTTTAGGATGATTCTTGAACATTGAGTATTGTATTAGTTTATAAATAAATAACAGGTCAGTTACATGTCTGATCTGTAATGTAATAATTACCTTCTTCAGGACGAACTGATAACTGATAGTGAACAAATATATTAATCTTTTTTTATTAATGGCTGAAGAGATTAATTTTGTAGTTCATTGTATTTGACGTTATGAAAATATTCCGGAGTTCAGAAGTAAAAAAAATAGATGAATACACTGTCAAACATGAACCTGTTCTTCCTGAAGATCTGATGGAACGGGCTGCCTCAAAGTTGTTTGAGTGGTATGCAAAAAGGTTTCCGGTAGCTGTTCCCGTTTATCTGTTTGCCGGACCAGGAAATAACGGCGGAGACGGTCTTGCACTTGCCAGAATTATGGCGGACAAATCATATAAACCCAAAGTCTTTTATGTCGATATTGGTGGAAGTATATCACCTGTCTGGAAAAACAAAAAGGATAGGCTGATAAATGAAACAAATGTACCTTTCAGTGTGATAAAAGGAATACAGGATTTTCCCGGAATTAATAAGGGAGAAGTTATAATAGATGCTATTTTCGGATCAGGCCTCACACGACCTGTTGAAGGTCTTGCCGGTGAAGTTGTCAGTAAAATTAACCATACAGGTGCAACAGTCATTTCAGTTGACATTCCTTCCGGCTTATTTGGTGAAGATAATTCTGTGAGTATTCCGGAAAATATCATTAAAGCAGATTATACTCTTAGCTTTCAGTTCCCGAAATTATCTTTTATGTTCCCTGAAAACGAAAAATATACAGGAGAATGGGCTGTCCTCCCTATAGGTCTTCATCAGGATGTTATTAACAGGATGGATACGCCATGGATATTTATTGATAAGGATATAGTCCTTCCCTTTATTAAAAAAAGGAATAAATTTGACCACAAGGGTAATTATGGCCATGCACTGCTTACCGGTGGTTCATATGGTAAAACAGGAGCCATTGCACTGGGAGCAAAAGCTGCATTACGTACCGGAGCAGGTCTTTTATCATGTCACATCCCTTCTTCCGGTAATATTATTCTCCAGACATATATCCCTGAAGCAATGGTTATCAATGATAAATCGGATAAAATTATAACAGAAAAGATTGTTACAGATAGATATAATGCTCTTGGTATTGGTCCGGGAATGGGCACCGAACAGGAAACACAGGAGGTCTTTCATGAAATGATCAAACAGAGCGAAAAAAAAATCGTTATAGATGCTGATGGCCTTAATATACTCTCAATGAACAAGGATTGGTTTTTTGAGCTGCCTCATGAAGCCGTGCTGACACCTCATCCGAAAGAATTTGAACGGCTGGCAGGAAGTTCATCTGACGGTTATGCCCGCCTGATGAAACAGATGGAATTTGCACAAAAATACAAGTGTATTGTGGTGCTCAAGGGAGCTTACACTTCAGTGGCTTCTCCCGGTGGAAAGGTTTGGTTTAACAGTTCTGGAAACCCGGGAATGGCAACTGCAGGAAGTGGAGATGTTCTTACAGGAATGATACTTTCTTTCCTGGCACAGGGATACAATGCCCTTGCAGCAGCATTAACCGGTGTTTTTATTCATGGACTGGCAGGCGATATTGCTGCAGAAAGAATATCCGGAGAGTCCCTCATTGCTTCTGATATAGTTGATTCTGTCGGAGAAGCCTTTAAAAAAATACGAAGGTGAAAGACATAGTCTGTTGAAATAATAAAACCATAGTAAAAGGGGTTATATTGTATGCTTATTATAATTGAAATAAACAGTATAGTATTTTATTACAACATTCATCAGATATAATGATGTTGTCGGTATCTGCGTTTTATTCATAAAAATTCTGAAAGGATGAAAAAACTATTTCCAGTTATTTTATTAATGCTCACTTTATTTGCAGCTTCATGTGCTTCTTTCAAAAAACAACAGACAGAAGTACCCTTTATCACTCCGCTTTCAGATACTGTAAGCCTGAGGCCTGGAACAATTATTTATGCACTTCCCTTGACTGTTTTTACTGTCAGTGTAGAGATGGAAAGAACTATTGATATACCAGGCCCATATGCCAGGTATGCTGAAGAACTTCTTGGACTTGAAAATGTGATAATGCATGAAGATGAATACTGGTCTGTAAAGGATATTAAAATCCATTCTCATGAGGAAGTTGATCCTTCAGAGTTTTATGTTATCGAAAGCAATACATTGCAGCAAACTAACATACTGGCCTTGAAAGAGAGCGGACTGATCCTTGATATTGGACCTGCATTGAATCAGTATGATGGTATGTTGGTAAATGACAAAGAATTGGATTTTTCACAATTCCATTCTTTTGATCTAGGATCCGATGAATACTACCGGACATCCACAGATACTGCTTTTCAGAGGATAAAAATGAATGAACAATATATCAGAATACCGTATACTGTTGACCGGAAAAATAAATTGACTACAGAGCAATTGGCAGAGAGAGCTGCAAAACGACTGATGGACCTCAGAGAAGGGAAATTTATGGTTTTGATAGGGGAAGCAAATGTATTTCCCCAGGATGTGGCAGCAATAAATGAACTTAACAGAATGGAGGAAGAGTACACTGCTCTGTTTACCGGACGTTCTTTTACAGAAACAAAAGTATTTACATATCAGGTTATTCCAAGACCTGATGACAGAGGAAAAAGAATTTCTCTATTCAATTTTTCGGAATTGACTGGCCCGGATAATTTTACAGACAGTAATGGCAAATCTTTTATTATAGAATTTATTCCGGAACAAAAACTGAAAGATATCACGGTATTGAAAAAAACACAGACAACACCCATAGTTCCTGTCTATGACAAATTATTTTACAGGATGCCGGATGTTGTTAATGTTAATGCCGGATTCGAAGAGGAACTTCTTTATAAATCCCGAAAACTTATTTATCAGTTTGGAGAGATTATGCAACTTCCTTCAAACTACATTCTCGGAAGATAAAAGCTGTAATTTGTATTACTTTATTTTGCTTGTAAATTCTTTCTGATATTCTTCAAGACTTTTTGTTTTGTACATCTCTTCTGAGAAATAGCCAAGCAATAGTTCCATCTCTTTGGCGTCCCGGTAACCTTTTAAAGGAGTCAGATATACTTTTTCTTCTTCAGAGGTTAAAAATACAACAGTAGGAAATGATAATTCTCCTCTTAGAAGAGCCACTGCCAGTTGATGAGCATTGCCGGCTTTTCCATCATTAACGAAAGTCTGTCCGAGAAATGTTATTTCCTCCTTGCTTTCTGCATTGAACTTAACAGGATAAAATTTATTATTCAGAATATCAGATATAACGGGGTTGCTGAAAGTGTCCTGGTCCATTTTTTTACACCATCCGCACCAGTCAGTATAGGTGTCTATAAAGAGAGGTTTTGGTGATTGTTTCATCTGTTTTTCTGCTTCCTCTATGCTGAGCCATTTAACCTTTTCGTTTTTACTCGCCGATGAAGCCTGGGCATGTGTAGAAACAATTGCTACAGTACTAATAAGTATAATTATTAATCTTCTCATAATCTTTCTTAAACATTGTTTTTAACTTTTTTCAATAGTATAAAATAATTATGTTTTATACAATCATAATTTTAAACAATAAAAATACAGTTTGGTTCATTAATTGTATTCGGGTGAGTCAGATTCATTCATAAAATTTTTTACATTTACAACTCAAAATCACGATTACATGGATGCTAAAAATAAATCGTTACGCGACTCTGCTGCACTAAGGTGGCTTATACTTGTACTCTTAAGTGCTCTGATGTTTTCTACTTACTGGTTTCAGGATTTCTTTTCCGGATTAAAAGGTCTGATGGAATCAGAACTTGGTTTTACCAGTGAAGAGTTTGGCAGGTTAATAGGACTGACTACAATAGCCAATATGTTTGGCATGATAATAGTCGGAGGTATTGTTCTTGATAAGTGGGGAATAAGATTGGCCGGTATTGTTTTTGGAGGTCTGGCTGCCATAGGTGGAGCACTTACTGCAATGGCCTCAGCAGGAGTATTTGGGAATGATCATAATACCATGCTGACAATGATGATAGCAGGTCGTGTTATGTTTGGTATTGGTCTGGAGATAACCTGTGTCGTTGCAACCCGTACAATAGTAAAATGGTTCAAAGGATATGAGATGGCTTTGGCCATGGCAGTGAATGTGGGGTTTGGTCGACTGGGCTCTGCCCTTGGGATAGCAGTATCACCCGATATTGCCAATGGGCATGTGGCTCCTGCAGTAACTTTCGCAGCCACTTTGATTGGTATAGGATTGATATTGTTTATTATCTATACCTTCTTTGATTTAAAAATTGATAAACAAAAATCCGGACTGGCAGAAAATGCAGTCGAAGAAGAAGAATTCCGCTTTGCAGATCTTATCAAACTGGCTACAAATCCTTCATTTATATATATAGCACTTCTCTGTGTAGCCTTCTATGCTGCAGTCTTCCCTTTTATTCAGTATGCACCCGATATGCTCGTTAATAAATTTGGTTTTACATATAATCTTCCTGATGATCCGAATAGTAACGTAATTCTCTTTGGGAGCAAAGCACTAGGTAATTCAAGTATATATATTCTGTTGTTCCTTTTCGGACTGGCATTTTCCCTGGTACCTTCAAACATTAAATCCAGAGCCAATAAAAATTTATCAATGCTGATTATACTGGCCCTTTTTCTTGGATTTTGTTTCCTGCTTAAGGATACTTTCCGGATATGGTTTTCCAATGGTCCAAAGACAGCATCCCTGATACCACTTGGAACCATCCTGTTCACTCCAATATTCGGGAATTATGTCGACAAGAAAGGGAAAGGAGCTTCATTAATGATACTTGGATCCTTCTTGCTAATCTTTGCACATCTCTCTCTTTCACTTTTCAGTGTTAGGATACTGGCCTATACAGGCCTGCTAAGTCTTGGCATAGCATTTTCCCTTGTCCCTGCAGCCATGTGGCCTTCCGTTGCTAAAATAGTAGCAGAAAACCGGCTGGGAACAGCTTATGCTTCAATGTTCACAGTTCAGAATTGGGGCCTGGGTTTATTCTTCTGGGGAATAGGAGCAGTACTTGACCTTGCAAACAAAAATGACCTTGAAGCTATCAGAGCAGGGGAAATGACCTATAATTACACTATCCCTATTCTTATACTGGTGCTATGCGGAGTAGTTTCTATTTTCCTTGCTTATAAACTAAGGCAGGCAGACAAGAAACAGGGTTACGGACTGGAACTTCCTTCAGGGCAAAGACCCTCGTGACAAAAAGGTGGTAATTATTTATTTATATGTAAGTCGGGGTGAAGGAAAATCCTGTGACCTGATCTGTTCTTTCAGGCCATCTTGATTAGAATGGATTTAATAATGTCAGCTACATCTTCTGCACGATCAACACACCTCTCGAGTATCTCAAGAATCTCATTGTTCTTAAGTAGTTCAGCAGCATCTTTTTCTTTGTCAAAAAGTTCTGAGACAGCTACATAGTAATACTCATCAACCTTGTGTTCTATTGCTGTTACATTGTTACAGGCCTGGGTAATCTCTTTTTTATTGGCAGCAAAATCATTCAGACAGTGGATGCCAACTTCAATTTCTTTGGCAGCTTCATAAAGCATGTCCGCCATGACCTTGTATACTGCAAGGAGTTTTTTTGGTTTGTAAAGACATATCCTTCTGCTTACACCGTTAATTGAATCAACAACATCATCCATGTGAAAAATCAGATCCTGTATATCTTCCCGGTCAAATGGGGTGATAAAGGATTTGTTAAGCTGTTCGTAGGTCTTATCTGTAATAATATCACCAATATGTTCAACTTCTTTTATCTCCTTATGTATCTTTTCATGGTCTTCAGTCTCTGTGAAAGTGAGCATGTGCCTGAGAAGTTCTGAGGCTCTAACAAGATTTTTTGCACTTTCCTCGAAAAGAGGATGAAAAGAATGATCCTTTGGAACAAAAAACTTGAGGATCTTATCAATATTCATCGTTAAAATTTATTGATCAGTGTGAAAAAAAAGAATAATACTTCTGTATTAAAATAACAAAAATAAAAAAAACCGGTGAATCAGGTCATTTCTATTTTACTGAATTGGTCAGTCATTTTTTGCGACTTGTTACTCAGGATGAAATCCCTGTGTGATTTTAGCATATTTATTGTATGAAGCACCAGATTTTTACTTTCAGATAATAAATTCAGATACATAAGAGAATTTCTTGTACCGACCAGTTCGGATTTAATGAACTTAATGTGTCTTTTCTTTATTTTGGAGATATGATCCAGAATCTCTTGCTGTTGTGATATCAGATTGTTTATTTCATTAAATTTTTTTGTTTTGCTTATTCTGAATATTTCATCAAAAAAATTATTCATCGATTCGTTAAGTTCATGCAGGTCTTTAACCTGTGCTGGTATCAATGGTGGGTGATTATTATCTATATATTCATATATACTGTCAGAAATATATCTGAGACAGTGGGCCATTTCTCTTATATAGTCAAGTATCTGGACATAAAACGGGCCAGTTTCAATAGAATCCTCCTCAAGCTTTTTTAAAATAGGGTAGATGTTGTATTTCAGTTCCTTGGCATCCTTGTTCAGTTCATTAACATTTTTGATGACTTTTTTCATTTTCTTTCTGTCTTCTCGGATCAGGCTTAAGATAGCTGAAAAATACAGCTTTGATACAGTATTTGCTACTTTTGTTATTGAAGAAGAACATTTTTGCATAACGTTTTCCCCGTTGAGAGTTTCTTTATCATCCAATTCATCTTTTTTGTTCTGGACAAGAAGTCGCTTTTTATGAATGAAATTGGTTTTTATTACGAGGAATACCGCAAGTGCCATAGCTGTAATAATAGCTATTAATCCGCCCCAGTTAAGGAAAAGGGCTACAATTGAGGATACAGTAAAAGCGATAAGGGCAGTAAAAAACCAGCCGCCGATTACAGTAGTTACACCAGTGATGCGGAAAACGGCACTTTCCCTGCCCCAGGCTCCATCTGCGAAAGATGTACCCATGGCTACCATAAAAGTCACATATGTTGTTGAAAGAGGAAGTTTAAGTGAAGTTGCTGTTGCAATTAGTATACTGGCTACAAACATATTCACTGAAGCTCTTAGTTGATCAAAAGAGGTCGAATCATTTTTGTTTTTTGTCTTTTTGTTGAAAATCCGGGGGTCGAATCTTTTATCGACAAACTTTATTACTTTTAATGGAACAATTCTGTTGAAGAGTTTCGATGCTCCCAGTGATCCTCTTACTACTGTTCTTGATATTCTGGAAGAAGCAAATCTTTCTGTTCCTGCATCCTGACGGGCAAGACCAATTTCGGTCTGTGATACACTGCGGGCTTTTTTTGAGAAGAATAATGTTGCAACCATTATAAAGCCGGCCAGCATTAGAAAATATGTTGGTGTTTTTACCGGTTCACTGAGAGCTTCCATGGTGTATGTGTCAGGATTAAAACCGGGAGCAGACAGTGCTTCTCTGAAAGATTCAAATCCGGCCAGAGGAACTCCTATGAAATTCACAAGATCATTTCCTGCAAAAGCCATTGCCAGGGAAAATGTTCCAACCAGTACGATAATTCTCAGAATATTTATCCTGAAGAATGATATCAGGAGTTGCAATACAAGGGCAATGGAAACAAAAGAATATAACAACAGTTTTAGAGTGTTTTCCCTGAACCAGGTCAGCGATTCTTCGTTCATGAACGATGCTCCTTTGGCTCCTTTTACAATCATGAAATATATTATTGCAGTAATTGCTAATCCCCCCCACAAGGCACCGAAATATTTCATGTAACGCTGGTAATTAAAAGAGAAAACCAGCCTTGTGAAAAACTGGACTATCATACCTGCAGTAAAAGCGATTACTACTGAAAGTAGAATGCCCGATATTATTGCCAAAGCTTTTGTTGAATTGATATAACCTGCTATATCAGAAAACCCTTCAGAGGTTTTTGAGATTTTAATAAGGGATATTGCTACCGCCGCCCCCAAGAGTTCAAATACTATAGAAACAGTTGTTGAAGTAGGTAAACCGAAAGTATTAAATGTGTCCAATAAAATAATATCAGTGATCATTACTGCAAGGAAGATTATCATGATCTCTGAAAAATAGAATTTATCCGGGTGAAAGATCCCTGACCTTGCTATCTCCATCATTCCGCTGGAGAATGTAGCTCCAACAAGAACTCCCAATCCGGCAACAGCAAGAATCACTCTGAAGGGAGCTACTTTAGAACCTATGGCTGAATTGAGAAAATTTGCCGCATCATTGGATACCCCGACTACAAGGTCCGAAATGGCCAGAATAAACAGAATGATTACAAAAATTAAATATATATTCACCTTTTGTTTATTTCCGTTATCATGCTACCGGACTGAATTCTAATCTTTAACTCTATCTGCCAGGCTAATCCGGTAATGATATTCAAATATAATCTTTTTACAAAATTTGATGTAAAATTAGAAAATATGCCTTAATACTATCTGCCGGATTGTTAATTTTTTGTTACGAAACACAGACCATTTTTTTCATATTTAACTGCATCTTATGGTTAGAATTATTTTTATTTATTAGCTGTAAACAAAAGAAATACCCAATACAGCAAAAACAATGATAAATATTCATCACAATACTTTACTTATTCCGATAATAATCACTAATTTTAAGTCTTATGACAATAAGTAATAATCACTAATTTTATTAATAATGAACGATATACGCAAACTTGAACCCGGGTCATTATGGAATTTCTTCTATGATCTGACTCAGATCCCACGTCCTTCAAAAAAGGAACAAAAAGTTATAGATTATATAGTAAAGTTTGGTAAAGATCACAAACTGGAGACCATTGTTGACAAGACCGGGAATGTTATTATTAAAAAACCGGCTGCCAGGGGTATGGAAAAGAGGGAGGGTGTTGTATTACAGACACATCTTGACATGGTGCCTCAGAAAAACAATGATAAGAAGCATGATTTTGAGAAGGACCCTATTGAGACTCTTATTGATGGAGACTGGGTAAAAGCAAACGGGACTACACTGGGGTCTGACAATGGGATAGGTGTTGCTGCTACATTAGCTATTCTGGCTTCCAAAGAAATTCCCCACGGTCCGCTTGAAGCACTATTCACAATTGATGAGGAGACAGGAATGACCGGCGCTTTTGGTTTGAAAAAAGGACTACTGGATGGAGATATTCTTATTAATCTGGATTCTGAAGATATAAATGAGCTTTGTGTGGGATGTGCCGGTGGTCTAGATATTAGTGCAAGAAAGAAATACAAGGAAGAAAAAACACCTGAAGGCATGACTTCTTACAGAGTAACAGCCAAAGGGTTAAAAGGAGGTCATTCAGGAGTGGATATTGCTATGGGCAGGGCTAACTCAAATAAGCTAATGTTCCGTTTCCTTATGCAGGCTGAATCGGATTTTGATATCCGGCTGGCTGAAGCAGAAGGAGGTAATTTACGTAATGCAATACCACGGGAATCATATTCTGTACTGCTTGTTGAAGATGAAAAAGTAAAAGCTTTTGAGAAATTCGTGAAAGAATATGAAAAGATCTGTAAAGCTGAATTTACTGATACCGAGCCGGATATGTCATTTTTATCCATTAAATGCGAAATGCCTGAAAAAGTAATGGCAAAAAAGGATCAATACAGGATTATAAGAGCCGTTTTTGCCTGCCCAAATGGTGTTCAGCGAATGAGTCAGGCAGTAAAAGGATTAGTTGAGACCTCTAACAACCTGGCTATCGTAAAAGTGAGCAATGGTAACTTTGAAGTCCAGAATCTGTGTCGCAGTTCTGTTGATTCAGCAAAAGAAGCTACGGCATGGCGTATAGCAGCTGTTTTCCATCTTATTGATGCCAATGTAGAGATGTCAGGAGGTTATCCAGGATGGAAACCAGATATGGATTCTCCGATACTTGGTATATCTGCTGGTGTTTATAAAAAATTGTTCGGAGTAATGCCTGAAATAAAAGCTATTCATGCCGGACTGGAATGTGCAATTATAGGAGGAGTTTATCCGGCTCTTGATATGATCTCTTTTGGACCAACTATCAAGTACCCGCATTCCCCGGACGAAAAAGTAGGGATAACTTCTGTAAAGAAATTTTTCAGCCTGCTGTGTGAAACACTGAAACAGGTGCCTGAGAAGAAATAGAGGAAGATTGAATACTATGGTGTATATGATTATGGTTGTAATGTGAGATTAATCAACTTTTATCTCGACAAGTAAATCATCCTTCATTACATTTGCATTAGGTTTAACAAGTATCCTGGTTACTGTGCCACTGACAGGTGATTGAATTTCATTCTGCATCTTCATGGCTTCCAGAATGACTACTGGTTCTCCGCGTTGTACGACAGCCCCCTCTCTGACGCATACATCTATTAATTTACCAGGCATCGGCGCTTTTACTGATTCTTGTTCAACCTTCTTTTTAGTAGCATTCAGGACTTTCATTCTCTTCATCGAGAAAGGAGTCTCCACGGTGAATGTATAGCTTATATCATTGAAAAGGATTTCATAGCTGTTTTGCCTTGACCTTATTATCTCAACAGGGTATTTCCTGTTTTTCCATAAAATATAAGTGCCGTATTTTTCATCACTTTTTAAACTTACTACATAGTCGCGCTTGCCTATACGGATCTTGTTCCGTAAAGGAAGAGTGAAACAGAATTTTCTATTTTCTGATGACAGGGTATAAAGCTTTTTTATCTGAAGGGTACTCATGGTTTTTCAAAAATGTTTTAAAATTGGTTCATTCTCTTGTTCATAAGCCAGGGGCTCATCTCTTTTCCGTTTTCGAAATCTACCTGTATGCTGTTTTCCTCAAGGTTCTCCTCAACGAACATTTTTGTTGCCAGCCAGGCAGCAAGCATCTCCTCATATTCACTGTTTAAATAGTATTTTTCAATATCTTTTTCGATAAAGGCTGTTGTGAAAGTCCCTTCAAGGAACTTTTGGTTTCGTACCAACATCCTGAAAAAGGGAAGAGTGGTTTTTGTTCCTTTGATCCATACTTTGTCGAGAGCCATTTTACAATTCTTGATGGCATCTTTCCTGTCTTTTCCTTTAACGATCAGTTTAGCTATCATGGAGTCATAACTGGATATTATTGAAGATCCCACTGTAATCCCTGTATCAACCCTAATGTCCGGTCCTGCAGGCATACTTAAATTTTCAATTTTACCGGGATCAGGTGCGAAACCAGCCTGTACATCTTCAGCATTTATCCGGCATTCAATGGCCCAACCCTTTAAATTAATATCTTCCTGTTTAATATTTAATGTATTGCCATTAGCAATTTGTATCTGCTGCTGGATGAGATCGATACCCGTAACCAACTCTGTCACCGGATGCTCAACCTGTATCCTTGTGTTCATCTCCATGAAGTAGAAATTATTATCCGAATCAAGAAGAAACTCAACAGTACCAGCAGAATAATAATCCACTGCTTTGGCTATTTTTACAGCTGTTGCACCCATTTTCTGCCTAAGATCACTGTTAAGTGCACTGGAAGGTGCTTCTTCAAGGAGTTTCTGATGCTTCCTTTGGATAGAACACTCTCGTTCACCTAGATGTATCACATTCCCAAATTTGTCTCCGAGTATTTGAAACTCAATATGTTTAGGGTTTTCAATATATCTCTCGATAAAAACTGAAGGATCTTTGAACGCTTTCTCTGCTTCCTTGCTGGCTATTATAAAGAACTTCTCCATGTCTTCAGCTTTTCTCACGATACGCATACCTCTTCCACCACCTCCCGAGGCCGCCTTAATGATAACCGGATAACCTATTTTATCTGCAAGAGTAATAGCTTCTTCTATATTGGATATATTTCCTTCACTACCACTTGCCACAGGAATACCATTGGCCAGAGCTATTTTTCTGGCAATAGTCTTGTTTCCCATTTTATATATGGAATCCGGGTCCGGCCCTATGAAAATAAGCTTGTTTTCAAGACATTTATTAGCGAAATATGCATTTTCTGCCAGGAAACCGTAGCCAGGATGAATAGCATCAGCTCCGGTATTCAACGCAATTTCAATAATTTTTTCAATATCCAGAAAAACTGGTATTTCCGGAAGTTCTTCGCTGTAATCATAAATCTCATCAGCGTATTCAAGATACATTGCGTTGGGTTCAACAGCAGCGCGAACAACAACTGTTCTTATTTTCATCTGTTTTGCAGTTCTTATTATCCTGATCGCAATCTCACCCCGGTTTGCTATTAATATCTTTTTTATTTTCATACGAATATTTTAATATTATTTTATTCGTTTATTTAGTTATTATTTCAGTGGTCGAATGGAACTTTCATGAATTGAACAATCATTTCTTTTTGTGAGTTTCTGCTCATGTAAGTTTCATCAGAGCTATTTTTATTATTAATGATTCTTCATCCTCACGCAAAATATATATTATCTGTCATTTTTATATTAGAGATCTGATAAGGATGGTTCATAATCATATACTTTTGTAAGTATTATAGATTAACAGTTATGAATAATTGATATGTTTTGAATTTAACCCCTATTGACAGGATTTGTTGCTTACAATGGCATATTTCCATGTTTTCTTGAAGGCACTTTTACCCATTTATTGCTTAGAGCCTGAAGGGCAGATATAATTTTTTTCCGTGTTACTGCCGGATCTATTACCTCATCAATATAACCACTTTCATCAGCAATAAAAGGATTTGCAATTTTGTCACGGTATTTTTTTACCAGTTCTTTTTTTAGTTCGGCAGGATTGGAAGATTCTGCCAGTTCTTTCCTGTACAGAATTGCCACAGCACCATCAGGACCCATTACTGCAATTTCTGCAGTAGGCCAGGCAAAACTGAAATCCCCTCCCAGCTTCTTACAGTTCATTACAATAAATGCTCCTCCGTACGCTTTTCTTAGGATCACCGTTATGCGTGGTACTGTTGCTTCACTGTAGGCAAAAAGAAGCTTGGCCCCATTCCTTATAATTCCCGCATGTTCCTGATCAACACCTGGCAGAAAGCCCGGAACATCTTCCAGGGTGATAATGGGTATATTGAAAGCATCGCAGAAACGAATAAATCTTGCACCTTTTGTTGATGAGTCTATATCAAGGACACCGGCCAGTACCTTTGGTTGATTTGCAACAATCCCTATAGTTTTCCCTTTTATCCTGGCCAGCCCGGTTACAATATTGGGTGCATATAGTTCTGCTGTTTCAAAAAAACTGTTACGGTCAACAATAAGGTTGATAACATCCTTTACATCATAAGGTTTATTTGGATCATCCGGAACAATATCCCTTAATTTATCATTTATATCAGGTGTTGAATTATCCTCAGGTACGAAAGGAGGATTCTCTACATTATTTGAAGGCAGATATGTCAGGAATTTTTTAAGGGCCATAATGGTGTTTTCCTCGTCATCATATATCATATGTGCCACACCACTTTTACATGCATGTACTTTAGCTCCTCCCAGTTCATCAAATGTAACTTCTTCATTCAATACTTCCCTGACTACATTCGGTCCGGTTACAAACATATAACTGGTATGATTGACCATAAAGACAAAGTCAGTCAGTGCAGGGGAGTACACCGCTCCTCCGGCAGCAGGCCCCATTATCACTGAGATCTGAGGTATAATTCCGGAAGAATGAATAATGTTTTGAAAGATTGATGCATATCCGCTCAGGCTGGCAACACCTTCCTGTATCCTTGCTCCTCCCGAATCCATCATTCCTATAATGGGAGAACCCATTTTGAGTGCCATCTCCTGTATCTTAGCGATTTTTTGCGAATGTACAGCCCCAAGAGAACCTCCCATAATAGTGAAGTCCTGTGCATAGGCAAAAATGAGCCGGCCATTAACTTTTCCATAACCTACAATTACTCCATCACCGTAGGTTCTTTCAACTTTGCCGAATTCTACCGGCTGGTCAGCAGGAGTGACAAAGGTATCTATCTCTTCAAATGTGCCCGGATCAAATAGAAGATTTATCCTTTCCTGAGCCGTAAGCTTGCCTTTTGAATGCTGCTTTTCTGCCTGCTTTTCGCTGTACTGTTTTTTTAATGCCTCCTGACGTTTAAGGAAGGCCTTATAACTTTTACCCGATATGTCCATAGCCTTTTTAGATTATCTAAATATCAGGAAAAAGCTCAGATCACTGAACTTATCTGATTTATTTCCGTTTTTTTTTCGGCTCCAAAATTACGTAATATATACATATATCCAAATAAAAATTCGAACGTTATTATCATATATGTTTAAAACATTTGATAGCAAGTTATATATAACGAATAAATTATCGACCGTCTTGTTTTATCTGTCTGACTTTATTTCTGAGCTTGTCTTCCTGTTTTATATCCCCAAAATGCATAATACATAATTATCAGATAACATGGGACGCATATCCAGTATGCAGTCTGCGTTGAAAAGATTACAGCCAGCTTCCCATACATCAAAGGTAAAAGAGCTCCACCTGCTATTGCCATTATAAGCATGGCTGATCCGGTTTTTGTAAATTTCCCAAGACCGTTAAGTGCCAAAGGCCAGATAGCGGGCCAGACAAGAGAATTGGCAAGACCCAGAAGTGCCACAAAGAGAACGCTAACAGGCAGAATAAGATCAAGCTTTCGGAAGGTTGTTATATCGATGAAAGGCATGACAAACACTTTCTCAGCAGGAGATAATACTGCACCCAGTGAGAATAGTACACCCAGAATTGTGCATATTCGTAATGCATTAACCTGTTTGAGATATCGTGGAATACATACAATACCCAGAAGATAACCCAAAATCATTCCCAAAAGAGTCAGTGAAGTAAAATACTTTGCTGAATCCATTGGAACTCCTATTGATTGGCCATACCTGATGATAGTGTCACCGGCTATTACCTCTACGCCAACATAAAAAAAGAGTGCTGTCACCCCGAGCAGGAGATGTGTAAACTGGAATATGTTTGTTTTTCCGGTATTTGATTTTTGAGTATTTCTATCTTCAGAATCCGTATCCACTTCCGGCAGGTTGGCAAATCTTAAAAGTAGGCCCAGTAGTATAAGAATTACCGCCATTGCAATGTATGGCATTATTACTCTGCGGGCCATCTCATCCAGTAACATGGCACGAAAAGCCTGATCGGCGGTTGTAGCGAGTTTTTCATCCAATACCCCGGAGTCTTTCAAAATGATGCTTGCCAGTATAACCGGTGCAATAACTCCTGCAAACTTATTGGCAATTCCCATTATACTTATTCTTCTGGCAGCACTTTCACGTGGACCAATGATCGTAATATAAGGATTTGATGCAGTCTGTAACAGGGCTAAGCCTGTTCCTTCTATAAACAGTCCGGTAAGAAACAGACCGAATGTTCTTGTGAGAGCTGCAGGTATGAAAATAAGAGAACCAAGTGCCATAACCCATAATCCTGCAGACATCCCATTCCTGAAACCGGTTTTCTTAAGGACAGCCGAAGATGGAAGTGCCATTACGAAATAAGAAATATAAAAGGCGAACGTAACAAAATAAGCCTGGAAATCATTTAACTCACAGGCAGTTCTCAAAAATGGTATAAGAATACCATTAAGCCATGTTACAAAACCGAAAATGAAAAAGAAAAGACCTATTATAGTAATTGAAAATATATAATCTCTCCTGTTAATTGGATCGGAGCTAGTTTTATTTGTCATAATCAAATAATTAAGTATCTATGGGAAAGGAGGTTATCCTTGTCTGTCTTACTAAAAAAAAAGTAGTGATACAAAAGAGATTTTAATTACCGGTACCTGATTGTTCCCTTGATTTTTCCCCCAGATATCCTCCATGATGTCTTCTGGCATAATCAACAGGACTAAAACCTATTTTTTCCATCATCAGAACGACAAGTGCGTCTCCTATTACAGTGAAAACAGTAGTTGATGTTGTCGGAGTTAATCCCAGAGGACAGACCTCTGGCGGAGCACCGGTAAAGATAGTGCAGAAAGCTTTTTCAACTAAAGGACTGTCAGGATTGCCTGTAATTACAACAAAAGGAACCCGGGGGAAAAGATTGTTTTTCAGTTCAACCAATTCTATTAGTTCTCTTGTCTTACCTGAATTGGATATGATAAGCATTACATCATTTTCCTGGATAATTCCAAGGTCGCCATGCTGGGCTTCACTGGGATGAAGAAATACTGCAGGTGTACCGGTTGAGCTGAAAGTTGTGGCAATATTATTGGCTATTGCACCTGCTTTCCCCATGCCACTGGTGATCAGTTTGCCATGTAAACGGTGTACATGCTTATAAATCAGTTCTGTCGCTTTTTCGAAAATATCATCGACAGGGATATTCCTTATTGCAATTGCTTCTTTTTCAAATATCTGAAGAATCTTTTCTTTCATACGTATATTTAATTATTATTTATTACACAGTCTTTAATATATCGTTTAGTAATCTGTCAAAATCCATGGCTCCATTAGGGGAATAGCCGAGTACAACCACTACAAGGTCCTTTGATGGTATAATAAATATGCGTTGACCATCATGACCAATACACATGTAAGTATCATCAGGGGCAGAGGGCACTTCTCCTTTTCCGTTAAGCCAGAAAAGAGAACCATATTCACCTTCTGATGCAGATGCAGGTGTCCTTGTATAATCTGTCCAGCCCTCAGGAAGGATCTGTTCTCCATTGAAGTTACCTTCTCTTATATACAAAAGTCCAAAACGGGCATAGTCGCGGAGGGTGGCATATAAATAGGATGATCCTACGAAGGTGCCAGATAAGTCTGTTTCAAAGATGGCATTCGTAATGCCTGTTTTGTAGAAAAGATCAGTATAGGGGAAAGTATAATATATTGAATCGTTATTGATCCTTTTGCGGATCAGATAACAAAGAACATTAGCCATTCCCGATGAGTATTCAAAATGTGTTCCGGGTTCAAACTCCAGTGGCTGGTCATAGGCAAACTCAGCCATATCCTTTTCACGGGTGAGCATGAGGGTTACATCAGAACGGTTGCCATAATCTTCATTCCATCTTAGGCCGCTTTGCATCTGCATGATATCATTTATGGTTATTTCCTTCCTCGCATCATTTTGCCATAGCTCAATATCTGTCTCTTCATAAATATCCAGAAAACCCTTCTTTACAAGAATTCCGATAAGAGCATTTGTCACACTCTTTGCCATCGACCAGCTAAGGAATAATGAATTTTTACCGAAACCTGGTTTATAAGCTTCTGCAACAGGCATACCCTTATGAAGAACCATGAATGAATAAGCGTTACCTCCGTAACTGTTTCTTGTTATAAGATCATTTGTTATTATTTCCAGTGATTCAGTATTTATTCCGGTCACAGTATCAGGAATAATGTTTCCCAAGGGCCATTCTGTGGAATCTGATTCATATCCCGGATCAGGCAATACGGGAAAAGTCTTCCGGCGAAGCTCCTCTGCTGAAGATTTTCTCAGTAGGAGAGCCCCGTATTCCTCAAGATCGATGGCTCTGGAACTACCCCAGAGAAAACGGCTTGTGACACTGCTGTCGCTATAGTTCACCCTGTTCTTAACATAATTAACAGGGAAAAAATTCAGATCGTTTGCTTCAAGATCTTCCTGATCCCTGTCGGCTATGAAGACACCGGAACATAGATTCTTAGCGGCATAACCTGTCATTATAGGAAGCAAAGAACTAAGATAGACAACCCCTGCTGTAATTAATAACAGGAGGAGAGTTAAAAAGAAATAGAAGATTTTCTTTTTCAGGGAAAGAGTTTTATAGTCCATGTCTGTTTTTTTTCCGGCCTTTTTAATCCAATGTCTCAAAGTTATCAAAATACTGTTTTATTTTTTATACAGATATGTTTTTCTTCTCAGTAGTATAACCCGATTTCAAAGTTATTCTAATTTTGTATTCTGTCATTTTGACAAGAAGATTTATGCATCCGGTTGTTTCTGATGATAAGTATCTGTATCCCTGTATATAATTATGATGTTTCACGTCTGGTAACTGACTTGTCAATACAGGCAGAATCATCATATGTCCCTGTTGAAATAATTATTATTGATGATTTCTCGGAGGAAAGGTACCGCAGGAATAACAGGCTTGTTTGCAAAGAGCACATTTATATTGAACTTGACCATAATACCGGAAGAGCAAGGATCAGAAACCTTTTTATTACTTATGCTAATTACAGATATCTTCTTTTCCTTGATTGCGATTCCATTATTTCTTCTTCTAATTTCCTTGAAAAATATATCGGGTTGACACCACAACAACCGTCAGTAGTTTGTGGAGGGAGTACATACACATTGATGTGTCCCGGCCGCAGGCAGAAGCTCAGATGGAAATACGGTAAGCTAAGAGAAAGTAAACCGGCAGATATCAGGAATGGCAATCCTCACCGCTCATTCCTGTCTAATAATTTTCTGGCAGACAGACGGATATTTGACAGAATAAAATTTGATGAAAATCTTTCAGGTTATGGCTATGAGGATACTCTTTTTGGTTACTCACTGAGAAAAGCAGGTATTGAAGTGATCCATACTGATAATCAGGTTCTCAACGGAGGTCTTGAATCAAATAAAGCCTATCTGAAAAAAACGAGGGAGGCTGTTCTTAATCTTGTTGAAATGGTGAAATCCGGTCGATATGGAGATGATTTAAATGATTACATCTCACTTTTACATTTTTATAACAAAATAGAGAAATACAAAAAATGTATTGGTCTGGTTTATATTGTATTCCGGCCAGTAATATATTTCTTGCTGGCCAGAGGTTATATTTTTCTTGCTTTATTTGATCTTTACAGGCTGGGCCTTTTTATCCGTCTGAGTCGTTCTTTACAAAGTCAAAAATGATTTCTATTTCCTGTAATAAAATTTTTCTGCCGGAACAGCTGTTGGTCCATTGGATGAAGGAGTGAGATGGATCAAATGAAAGCTGGCAGGAAAAAGCTATTCATACCTGTAAAGACGAACCTTGTTATTTTGTAAAGTAGGTATGAAAAAAAGCTTCTGGTCTTCTATGAATTCAAAATCGGCACAAAAGACATTTTCAGCAGTCGTGTTCAGAATTTCCCTGGATACTCCTTTATTATTCACAAAATAAATAATTCCCTGATAGTGTGAAATAAAGTAGCCGTCACCGTGTTTTTTTACACCGTCAATCACAGCAAATCCTTTTCCGGGAGCTGATATTATTTCTGTCTTTTTATCGTGTATGGATACCGACTTCAGACTACCGTCACTGCAAACCCCCACAATAATATTGTCTCCATCGCAAATAATTCCATTGGGATTCATAAATTCATCGCTTTCTATCCATTTTTCAACTACGGAATCCTTTATCCTGTATATAATATTTATGTCACTGACAGTTACATACAGATTTCCGTTATTATCCGCAGCAATGTCATTCAGGAAACCCGGACCCTCGATACGGTACCTCTTTACTACTTTATTCTGTGTAAGATCGAACTCAATAATCCCGAATCTTTCAACAATATATAACAGATCATTATGAATACATAATCCTGTTGGAGCGGTTACATTGTCAATCATTTTTTGTTCAACTATTTCACCCTTGAGGTTAAATTTAGTAATGTAATCCTTACTGTACGACATTCCATTTCCGGGATTCTCACCAAAGTTGGATACATAGCAGCATGCTCTGCTTTTGTCGAATACAATTGATTCAGGATTATAAGCAAGAGAATCTTTTTCCCAGATCAACCTCATCTGAGCTTCCGATTTGCAGTTTATGAGTGTGATGGCAATGAGAAATGTAACTACACTTTTCATTCCCGGTTTAATGTTGGTTTTTTTCATGTAACTACTTTTAATAATCAGGTATATATAGTGTTTAAGATCCGGAAATATTCTTTAAATAATATTTTCTGCAAGTAACATATTCCTGAAAGGAAATTTTTTCATAAATTTTCTTCAGAGTACCAATATAGGGTATTTAAAAATATTGTCAAAGCAACTAACCTGAGAATCATATACTTTTTCAAGACTGCCATTGTTAAGGTAACAGAATGATCCGCAATTGTCTATGAAGAGAGTGTGAGAAGTATTTTAACAATCAGAAATATTGATTTCTAAATTTTCTTATAGTATTTTTGATAAGAGATACAATCCGTCCTATATTATTAACAATTAATTATTATGGATACCCCGAACCTAACACTTGACCTTATAGTCAGACTTGCAAGTCTTGGTACAGCCGGCATTTCTGTTTTTGGAATATTCTATACCGGCATAATAGTAAAATCTTTACCAAATAATGTATCAGAAGCTAAATTGTCGGCGGTGAGGATGTATAAAAACATGTGCATTGTTATTGCAATTATTTGTGCTTTATCAGGTGCTTTGAATGCATTTTTCAATATGCAAAAGGTTCAGGATGCAAAAAATGATGTTGCCGAGATAGAAAGCAGTATTACAAATCAGGCTGACAGTTTGAAACAATCGAGAGAAGCTATCGGACGTGACCTTAATGAACTCCGGAAGATTCTTGAGGATCAGCCCTGTGACAATACTCTGGCGGCGGGTGTTTTAAAAAGGATTGATCAGAATGTAAATTCACTTACTTTCAAGCCATCCCGAATGCCGGATTAATTCTGAAAACAGATATTGATGTTATTAAGTCGGGGTTCGCTCTTTCGTTTTCTTTGAAGAATTACTCTATTAATCTGTTGGTTTTATAGCTTAATTATGAAGACTTAATTTTGGCTCCGTTCAAAAATCAGACAGTAACTACAAAGAATAAAATAAAACATCAAAAACGCTAAAGTTCAGTAAAGGTAACAATAGCGTTTTTGATTTGTGATCCCGGAGGGATTCAAACCCCCAACCTTCTGATCCGTAGTCAGATGCTCTATTCAGTTAAGCTACGGGACCTTTGTTTTCGACTGCAAATATAATAATAATTGTTTTCAGGAGGTAAAGAAAGAAATCCCGTATTTAATAAACATATATTATACAAATCCGTTTAATATAAACTGAGATAGTAAACTGTCCCATACTTTTTTTATTACGGAGAATATTAGTTACTTTAAATCAGTGGTTTTGATTACATATCAAATATTTAAAAATCAGACATATAATTAATTGTACATGATATGAAAAGACTGTCACGAATAATTCTTTTATCTCTTGCCGGACTTATTTTGCTGGTTATGGTTTTATTATTTACAGTTCCGGTTCTTTTCAAAGACAAGATCGGGACAAAGGTGGAGCAGGTGATCAATGAATCTGTTAATGCCAGTGTGAGTTTTGGCAGTTATAAACTCGGGTTTTTTAGAAATTTTCCAAATTTATCCTTTTCTCTTGATAAGCTTGCCATAGTTGGACAAGATGAGTTTGAGAATGATACACTGGCTGCTTTTGAGTCTTTTGATATTGTATTCAACCTCGGAAGTTTACTTAAAAAAAGCGGCTATGAGGTAAAGTCAATTATCCTTAACGAAGCCACAATGAATGCAGTTTATCTTGAAGATGGAAAAGCAAACTGGGATATTTTTAAAGAAAGTGCTGAACAAGAGGAGGAAGATACTGATAGCGCAGAATCAGATCTTAAAATACTGCTTAAAAAAGTTACTCTTTTGAACAGTTCTTTGTCATATATTGATAAAAGTTCGAATATGTCTGCCTTCATGAATGATATCAATTTTTATCTCAAAGGTGATATGTCCATGAGTGAAACAGATATGGAGATAATTCTGAATGCAGGTGATGTGAGTTTTATTATGGATGGAATAAAATATCTTGACAAAGCAGTGGCAGAGTCAAGGATAGACCTTCTGGCTGATCTTGAGAATATGCAATTCAGTCTGGGGGAAAATTATTTAGCCCTTAATGATCTGAAGCTTGGTTTTACTGGTGTTGTTGAAATGCCGGAAGATGATATCAGGACTGATATATCTTTTGAAACACAAAAGACTTCATTCAAAACACTGCTATCGCTTATTCCGGCAGTATTCATGAAAGATTTTGAAGAGCTGCAGACAAGTGGTGAATTTGCTCTTACGGGTTCTGCAATAGGTATTTACAGTGATGCTGATTCAACTTTACCGGATATTAATCTGAAACTCCGGGTTGACAATGGCTCGATAAGTTATCCCTCCCTTCCAGAAGATATAACCAATATAAATATTAGTTTAGACCTGTTTGCAGATGGCAGAGACCCCGATAATACAACTCTTGATATTGATGATTTTCACCTGGAGCTTGCAGATAATCCATTTGATTTTCATTTATCTCTGAGAACGCCAATAAGTGATCCCGATTTCAATGGTTCTATGATCGGGAAAATAGATCTTTCAGCTCTTACTAATGCAATACCTTTTGACAGCCTCGAACTATCAGGTACGATAGATATGTCGGTTATGATGAAAGGCAGGTTATCCATGATAGAAAAAGAGGAATATGGAAATTTCCAGGCTTCGGGGAATCTGGGAATAATGAATATTCTGATAGCCATGACCGGATATCCTGAGGTGAATATTAAAGAAGCAGGTTTCGAATTTTCTCCTGCTTTTGCCGCTTTAACGAAAGCTGATTTAATGGTGGGAGAGAAGAGCGATATGAACCTGAGTGGCCGTCTTGAAAATTATGTTCCATATCTTTTTAAGGACGGGATAATAAAGGGTAATATGACACTTATATCACAACAGATCGATGTTACTGATCTACTCGAAAGTATAGCAACAGATACAACACAGGTGGAAGATACAACATCTCTGGCCGTCATCAGGATACCTGAAAATATTGATTTTGATTTTAACGCTAGTATTAATAATCTTAATTACGGGAGTATTAACGCAAGAGAAATGAAAGGGCATATCATCATCCGTAATGGTGTACTTAATTTAAAAGAGACGGAGATGAATATTCTTGGAGGAATTATTGCTATGGATGCTGATTATGATACACGAGATTCACTTAAGCCGCTTATTAAGGCAGGGATGAGTATTCAAAACCTTGGAGTAAAGGATGCTTACAATACTTTTAACACTATTCAGAAGCTGGCGCCTGCAGCAGCCGGAGTTGATGGTAAGGTAAATGTGGAGATGAACTATGAAAGTCTGTTGGGAGGGAATATGATGCCAGTGGTTCATACCATTACAGGAGGTGGTAGTATCCGTTCTGATGAGATAACTCTGGTTACTTCTGCTGCTTACGATAAAATGAAGGAATTGCTTAAATTGGGAGATAATTTCACTAATGTATTCAAAGATATTAATGTCAGTTTTAATTTAAAAGATGGCAGAGTTTATGTTAAGCCCTTTGATACAAAAGTCGGGGATATCAAAATGAATATCAGTGGGGATCAGGGGATTGATCAGACTATGAATTATGTTATCAGGACAGAGATACCAAGATCGGCACTGGGCGGTTCTGTAAATTCTTTAATAGATAATCTTTCGTCCCAGGCCTCTGCTTTCGGACTGTCAATAAAGCCGGCTGATATCATGAAGATAAACTTAAAAGTTGGCGGTGTGTTTGGCAAACCCGTTGTTACTCCGCTCCTGGGATCTTCTTCCGGTGATTCTGAGTCAATTGTCACTCAGTCAGGAGAAACAGTAAAAGAAGCAGTGGGAGCAACTATTGACAGTGGAAAGGACAGATTGAGAGAAGAAGCTGAAGAGAGAGGAGATGAATTAATAAGGGAAGCAGAGCTGCGGGCCCAACAACTGCGTGAAGAAGCAGCTACTGGGGCAGAAAAAATACGGAAGGAAGCTGATTTGCAGGCAGAAAATCTTGTCAGGGAGGCCTCTGATAAAGGCACTCTGGCTCGAATAGCTGCAGAAAGAGCTGCTGAAGCCCTTAGAAATGAAGCTGACAAAAAAGCTGCTCAACTAATAGAACAAGCTGATATTAAGGCAGATAAACTCATAGATGAAGCCCGGATAAGAAAACAGGAAATGATAGAAAAAATCTGATAAGGAAATATTTGTTCCTGCTTAGAATTTTCTTTCTTTTATTCTGGCTTTTTTACCTGTCAGATTGCGCAGATAAAAAATTCTTGCACGACGAACTTTACCGTGCTTGTTAACCTCTATCTTGTCAATGAATGGGGATGAAACAGGGAAAATCCTTTCAACTCCTACATTGCCCGACATCTTTCTGACAGTAAAAGTAGCAGTATGACTACTTCCGGATCTTTGTATCACTACTCCACGGAACTGCTGAATTCTTTCCTTGTTTCCTTCTTTTATTTTGTAGTGAACCGTAATGGTATCTCCAGCTATGAATTTTGGAAACTGTTTTTCAACAGCCAGTTCATTTTCAACAACATTCATCAGATTCATCTCGAACAATATTTCACGTTATTAAATATAACTCTTTTAAAATCGGACGCAAATGTATAAATAATATTTGAAAATACACAATCAGTGATAATTATTACATATAAAACAACAAATATTAATACGACTATTTAATATGCTTTCGAAAGATCAAAATACATATTGACAGTCTTTTGTCTTTCTCCAAAGTATATTATTGGTTCAATGTCCGGATGCATCTGCAGGCATAAGTAATTTATCACCTGTATCCTGAATAACTGCTTTTTTCCACTTTTCTGAATATCCGGGCTGTGAAGGCATCACAGGATAACCTGTTTCTGTTCTTTCAAACTCCCCGTCTCTTTCTTTTTTAATATTTCCGTCGATATATTTTACAAGCAGGTATTCGCTTAGTTGTTTCCATTGTGTGAAGGTATTTTGTGCTGTCTTGAGGGAATATTCTGTAAGGTAGTCCCGGGCTTTCCATACATCATCTTCATAGAGTTTAACTGCCTCGGCGTCAGTTTTTTCTGTTTCAGAAATATATGATGATTCAAGTTGCTTTTGTAATTTTATTGCATCAGCACTCATCATGTCATAACGTGAGTAGCACATATTTGCTACAAGGTTGAAGAGCCAGAATGCTGAAGTTGGCGAGTAGGTATTAAGGTCACCGTTACCTTTTTCAAAGCACTCAGGTATCTCAGTGATACCGCAATACATAGGATTAAACACTGTTGTTCCCGCATCATCGACACCAAACCAGAAAATACCTCCTATAGGATCAGGAAGCCAGTTTCTTGATTCTGCTACAAAGACAAAACCTGTTTGTTGTGTGGCTGTAGCTCTTTCATTGGTATATTCCCTTCCTTCAGGATCATCAGAGAGTGTCCATGAGAGTGGTCGCCAGCGGTAGGGACATCCAAAAGATCCTGCACCAATATCAAGACGCATATCAAGAGGTGTTCCTTCCAAATGATCACGCATGAAATTCATCATATCATAATTTGAAATCTTACGATCAGGTTTTATCCATAAAGGCATTCTTTGACTGAGATCATGCCCTGTGGCATAATTATAATACTGTTCCATATCATCATTGACTGCATTGAAAAAAGCCCATACGCGAATTTCACAATATCTTGCACCAGAAAAAGTTATTGGGTTGTAAGTATCAGAAAAACTAAAATCGCTATCACTTCCTTCATAAAGATTATTAGCTCTTGCAACATCAATGACGTCATAAGAATAGACACATTCAACAGCTGGATCAGATATTCTTCTGAGATCTTTAGAAGTAATTGCTATACTGTTTCTTTTTCCGGTTGCAAGAGGAAAGGTTTGTATTCTTGCCTGGTTAGCATGAGCCGACACATATCCGTCAGGTATAAGACGTGCTACCCATACTGCACCTTTATTGCCCGGTCCTTTGCCTATTAATTCAAATATCCATACCTCATTGGGATCGGATATGGAAAATGATTCACCTGTACTTGCATATCCGTATTCCGATAGTAATTCTGACATGACTTTTATAGCCTCCCTCGCATTTCTTGCTCTTTGAAGAGTGATGTAGATAAGGCTTCCGTAATCAATTATGCCCTCAGGATCAATAAGGCTCTCAATACCTGTATAGGTTGTTTCTCCTATTGCCAGTTGATGCTCATTCATATTTCCTATAACTGAATATGTATGTGGCACCTGTTTTATTTTTCCCAGAAATCTGTTAGTGTCCCATTCATATACATCAAGCATAGCTCCTGCAGGATAATCTCTTGCAGGCCAGTAATATAGTTCTCCATACAGAACATGTGAATCAGCAGAGTACGAGATCATCGTTGATCCGTTAACAGAAGCTCCCCGGGTAATGAGTAAATTTGTACAGGCAAAAACATTCTCACTTGTAATAAAAACTCCGAGGATTATCCCTAAAAGCATTATCGTATATCTTCTCATAGTAAAAAGTATTATTGTCAGTTATTATTATCAATTAAAACATATCTGCCAGGTTAATATCTAATATTCCTGTTCACCGTCATTATTATACAGGAAGTCAAATCACAGACCATCATGGAAGTCCTGCACGTCCCTGGTTCATTTCTTTTTATCTGATCGCAGGATTCTCCGTATCCTTATGTGTCGTTTTGTTTTTCCGGTTATTTAAATATATAATTCTTATATCAGCAATTACTTCTGATCACTGTATAGTAATGCATCTTATGCAAAGATAAGATGTCGATGCTAAATTCAAAGTGATATCTTTTCAATTTGGTCTTTATGCTTAGTGTTTTTTTTAATCTGATTACTAATTGTTTATATCATTGTAATTGCTGGTTCTCCCTTAAAACCAATTCTTTTAAGATAAAAAGATAATAATTATACTTTTTTCAGTTTCATCATTCAGGATTGCAAATTTTTAAGTATACTTGCTAATAAAACTCATACTTATGAAACCATCAATATTAGTACTGGCAGCGGGAATGGGAAGCCGTTACGGGGGAAATAAACAGCTTGATGAAGTTGGACCTGCAGGGGAGACAATAAT